>Ga0206679_10000056_pt1 | contig 76572 bp, 66 predicted proteins | sample M110012015metaG_FD_155464 | JGI IMG/M metagenome (GOLD analysis project Ga0206679, IMG submission 155464) | Ammonia-oxidizing marine archaeal communities from Monterey Bay, California, United States - M1 100m 12015 | ecosystem: Environmental > Aquatic > Marine > Intertidal zone | place: USA...
GTAAGAACAAACAGGATATGAAGGTCGCTTTTCAAGTCGATACAAAACTTAATAAGGGCCTATTTAAGGACAGTGTTTACGAGATGATTATGAATCAAAAAGAAAATTCTATTGACCTATCTCGAGCTGTGATTAAAGACATCGTTCAAAAACATCAAGGAAGCATCGATATTAAAAACAATAAAGAGAATAGTGTTTTAACATTGCAAATACCGTTCAATCAAAATTGATTGAAAATTGATTGAAATGATGGGTCAAATGCTTGCTCAAAATGCGATCCCATTGTATTCTATTCAAGGGACCATAGTTTGGGTGGTTGGTAATCAAATTGGGCTCATTTAAAAACACTTTTTCGTAATGCCCCCATGCCTTTTGCATTTCTAAAATCGCATCATCAATATTTTTATTTCTTATGGTTCTTTGTGCTGGGGCAAAACTCGCTTTAAAATTTTTCGGAAATGGCACATCTGAATTTAATATCTCCAACATTTTCTTCCAATATTTTTCCGGAACCTCAATAATTTCTTTGGGATTACCTGAAGCCATATTTAAAGAGTCTGTGAGGTGCTCAATCATCCCAATAGGTGTCAAAGACCCCCATAAAGGAATCTCGTCTGCATTAAGCTGTTTTAGGCATGAAGTAACAACTGTAAGATTAGGTTCAATGAATTTCATCTTAAAAAGCTATTTAATAATAACGCCTTTATGACCAAGCATTTCTATCATCTGCATATTTTTGGTAGATATGGATTCTGCTGGAAATACAAAGCGTTTGTCATACATCACGTCATTTACCCAGAAACTCACCCAATATTCATTTGAAAGACCAAATACTTCAGGCATAATCGGTTCTATTCTAGCCGCCTCATTAGGTAATAAAACCTCAATACAATGTCTCAAGGTGGATGTTTTAACCGTTTCCCCTGTTTTTGTATTTTGACCATACCCTGTACTTGATATTATAATGCCCTCCATAATATCATCTCTAAGATTGAGCAAATAGGCATAATAAGTCTTCTCATTCTCAACTAGTATCTCAACAATAGCTACCGAAACGTTTTCAACCTTTGGCCCCTTTAATTCATCCTTCATTAGTTTCTAATTTGAGATATAATTCCATCCGACATCTCTAAATATCGATACAAATCCATTGTGTGTCCTATTTTTTCATTATTCAACTCACGAAACTGCTTATCATGTAATTTATTTTCAGGAATTTTATAATGTGAGTCACGCTTGGTCCCTAAACGTACAATAACCCTATTCTTATGAGGAATAGCAATCATATATTGCCCCATTAATCCTCTACAATAATATATAGGGTTTCCCTTATTTTTATAGATCCAAGTATGCCACCCATATCTCATATTAGGAACGTTTTCCTTGGTGCTCATTTTCGGAGTTTCGAGCATTTTTTCCATATACCATTTTGGAATAATCTGTGAACCATTATAAAAACCATTGTTTAAAATTAATTGTCCTAGCAAAGCATAATCTCGAGCCGTTGCATACATGCAACAAAAAGCCTTTTCGTCTCCTCCTTCTTTGTCCAAACTCCAAAATGCATTATCTCTAGCACCTAGAGGAATCCATAGCTTCTCTTCTGCATATTCGTTTATTGATTTTCCAGTAGCATTTTCAATAATAAAACCTAAAATCTGCGAGTTTCCACTTTGATAGTTAAACTTAACACCTGGCTTCTCTATTACTCTTAATCTTGTAACCAAGCCGTACAAATCATTACCATAATACCCCTCTGCTGCTTCGGACAAAGGGTTTTTTCCGCTCTCAACCCAATCAAATCCAGCTGACATAGTTAACAAATGCCTAATGGTAATTTGTTCTCGTCCATTTTTATTGAACTCAGGAATATATTTTCCTGCCAAATCATCAACACTGTTTATTTTACCTTCTTCAATAGCAATTCCAACAAGCATTCCTATTACAGTTTTCGCTGCAGAAAATGAATTAGAAACAGTCTTTTCATTGTGCTCGTCCCAATACTTTTCATAAATCAAGGTATCGCCTTGAAATATTAAAAAAGCTTTAGAATCCATTTCCTCATGATATTCAAGATCCGTTTTCGTCAGTTTCACGGAAGGATTCTTTTGAACAATGAAAGTGTAAGGTTTATTTGATTTCTTTAATTTGCTAACAGGAAAAAGCTCTAAATCATAAATGCTAGGACCAGTTTCCCCCCTTAAATAAGTTTTTGCAATACCAGAATAGAGATAATACCTACCCGTTAAGAGAATAAATACGTTCACAATAACCACAAGGGTGATAATACTGTAAATGAAATACTTTAGTGTTTTTTTAATCAAGGGAATAATTATTTATGCTTTATATCAAAGCCAAATAGTGATTTAAATTCATCTATTATTATGGTTTCTACCTCTTGCATATCGATCTCTCTACCAAGCTCATTTTGCATTGAAGTTACGGCTTTATCATCTATTCCACAAGGCACAATATGAGAAAAGAATTCCAAATTTGTGTTGATGTTGAATCCTATACCATGCATGGTTACCCATCGAGAGCTTTTTACGCCCATTGCACAAATTTTCCTTGCAGTGGGTAGTGCTGAGTCAAGCCAAACCCCCGTCATTCCATCGATTCGAGATGATTGAATGTCAAATTTTAATAAGGTATTGATAACGGCTTGTTCTAGCAACCTCATGTATTTGTGGATATCTGTAAAGAATTGCTCCAAATCCAAAATTGGATATACAACAAGCTGACCAGGACCATGGTATGTAATATCTCCTCCTCTATTTATTTTGTAGAACGACGCCTCTTTTGATTCTACCTCTTCTGATGATAATAAAAGGTTATCTACTTTTCCACTTTTACCAATTGTATATACATTTGGATGTTCGCATAGTATTAAATAATTCGAGGGAATAGGTAGGTCTTCACCCTTTCTACGGGCAATTTTACGATCAATAGCTCGCCTAAAATATTGCTCTTGAATATCCCAAGCTTCCTTGTAGTCAACTAATCCAAGGTTAATAATCTTAACTTCAGGGAGGGCATTCATTAAAATTTAGCTAATTCTCCTTTCAAATAATCGATAATTTCAATATCTATGATATCTGCTCCATTCATTTCACAAAGATAGTATGAAGCCCAATCAACAACATTTATAAGGTAGATAGACCTTTCAATAAAGGAATCCCCTTTCGCCTGAACCAAAAGTACCTTGCCACATTTTTTCTCAACGGCCTCCTTAGAGATTTCAAGTCTTCTATAATTTCTCGGATGTAGGTCTCCAGTATTAAAGAATATCGGAGCAAAGCGTTCATCTCCACCTGTCCAGCCAACGAGCTCGTTGTGATTCATTTCAGGAATGACATGGTGCCAGCCCAAATATTTAGAATTCTCATTGAATTGTTGACGGGCCCTAACAATTACGCCCTCATATTTTGCTTCAGCATAATAAATCCCAACCTTCTTGTACAAGTGTGAGGCCATTTCCTGTGCCAATTTATGAATAGACTCTTTTTCCTTGGTGATCAATTCTCCTCCAAGAAGCATGCTTTTTTTATGATCATGAGACACAAATCCCAAAGTGGAAAAAATATGCAAGAGTTGAATTAGCGAATATGCCAATGCGCTTCTTGGGGGATTACCTCCAGGTACAATGATACAATCATAATTTTTTTCCAAACAAAAGGATTCTAGCTTTCCACCACTACAAACACATATGATATGACTCCCTTTAGAATCCGCCTGCTCAATGGCTATCGTGGTTTCTTCCGTATTTCCAGAATAGCTCGAGCCTATGACTAAAGTGTTCTGATCGACAAATGCTGGTAGTGTATAGTCATTTACGAGTGTTATGGGTAATTTAATTTCATCCATCAACCAGTTGGCGACCATTTTAGCTCCGATACCTGACCCCCCAAGACCACACATAACAATGTTCTTAATCTCCTGCTGCGGTTTATTTAAACTTGCATTCTCTGCAATTTGGATTGCTTCTTTAATGTTTTTGGGAAACGCTTCTATTAATTCTTTCATTCAATATCTTTTTACAATGGAATATTTCCATGCTTTTTATTAGGGATTTTTTCTGTTTTATTTTCGAGCATTTTAAACCCAGAAATCAATCTAGACCTGGTTTCTTTTGGTAGAATAACCTCATCAACAATTCCTCTTTCCGCTGCTCGGTAGGGGTTAGCGAACATATCGGCATACTCCGCCTCTTTTTCCAACCATTTTTCTTCTGGATTTTTAGCCGATGCTATTTCTTTCTTAAATATAATCTCTGCAGCTCCCTTAGCTCCCATAACCGCAATCTCGGCAGTTGGCCAAGCGAAATTCAAATCCGAGCCAATACTTTTCGAATTCATAACGTCGAATGCGCCTCCATAGGCTTTCCGAGTAATTACTGTTATTCTTGGGACTGTTGCTTCAGAAAAAGCATATAATAATTTTGCTCCATGAGTAATGATTCCTCTCCACTCCTGATCGGTCCCAGGAAGAAATCCAGGAACATCTTCAAATACCAATAAGGGAATATTAAAGGCATCACAAAAACGAACAAATCGTGCTCCTTTTCTTGATGAATCAATATCCAAGACCCCAGCCAATGAGATAGGTTGATTAGCTACAACTCCGATTGTTCTTCCCTCTATTCGGGAAAACCCCACTACTATATTTGTTGCAAAATCTTTATGAACCTCTCTAAACGAATTCTTGTCTATTACACAATCAATTACTTTACGTATGTCATATGGAACACTAGAATTTTCTGGTAAAACATGTTCAATCTTATCCAAATTCGTTTTGTCGAAATCAAATACGGGAGGATGTGGTGCCAATTCTTGACAATTCTGTGGAATATAGGTAATAAAGTCGCGAACCATTTTTAAACATTCAACATCATTGCCTCCGATAAAATGATTTACTCCTGATTTTTCAGCATGTGCTTTCGCTCCTCCCAAATCTTCAGATGAGACCTCCTCATGAGTTACAGTCTTAACAACATTTGGACCAGTAACAAACATATAAGAGGATTCTTCAACCATAAAAATAAAATCAGTTAACGCTGGAGAATAAACCGCTCCCCCTGCACATGGACCCATTATTACAGAAAGCTGCGGTATCACACCAGAAGCCCTCGTATTGCGATAAAAAATATCTGCATATCCTGCCAAGGAAACAACTCCCTCTTGTATCCTCGCACCTCCAGAATCATTCAATCCTATTAAAGGAGCACCATTTTTAACAGCCAGATCCATAATGCGACAAATTTTGCCAGCATGGGTTTCTGAAAGGGAACCTCCAAGAACTGTAAAATCTTGAGAGAACACATATATCAATCTTCCATGAATTGTTCCATATCCAGTAACTACTCCATCTCCTGGAATCTTTTGTTTTTCCAAACCAAAAGCAGAAGATCGATGCTCAACTAAACCACCAATTTCATTAAAAGAATCTGAATCAAGAAGCACGGCTATCCGTTCCCTTGCGCTAAGCTTTCCTTGAGCATGTTGTTTTTGAAGCCTTTGTTCTCCTCCTCCTTCTTTGGCCTTTGCCCTTTTGTTTAGTAAATGTTCGTTTTTATCCATGATGATTTGAAACTGAACAAAAATAGGGAAAATTTAGTCTCTATTCGCTTAAATATGATGCGTCAATTTATATTTCGAAATACCAAAAATGGTTGAACTACAAAAAAGATGAAAAAGGTGCTAATTAATACCAATTCATCGACAGGAAAAAACAAGACTATTAAATAGAGCAGAACCCACAACACAATTCGATATCTCTGAATATTTTGAGTATTCAAGATGACTTGAGCCCTCACAGAATATGGAACTCCCATTTTATTTTCATTTCTCATCTTCATAAGCTCATTTAATAAAAGGAGAGGCAACAGAACTACTCCTTGTGACACCCCCAATTCCTCATAGCTCAAGAACGCCATAAATGAATCTCCAATACTCAATTCGGCAAATGTTCCTATAACGATACAGTGAATTAATAAAACCTCTAAAAAAGTAAAAAGAAATCCTTTGAATAAAATTCTATTTCGATTTTCCAACTCTATTAATGGCGTCAATCTCCGTCGTAAAAACAATGTTCGGAAAAACAAATCAAACAAGAAAAACAAAGAGATAAAATAAAAACCCCAATCCCAAAATAAGAAACCAGCCAAAGGAAGAGCTACATCTCCCAACAGAGCACTAATGATTTCTACCTTTTTCACAGCTTCTTTTTGAGTTCGTCTGCTCGTTCTCTCGCCAAGGACTGCTGTTCATTAAACTGATTTAAACTAACCATCGGATTCCTTTCTTCGGGTTTTATCGCTAAAGCTATAGCGTAATTCTTCAATGCATTTGTGATATCTCCTTTATCCTGATAAGCTATTCCCATATTCACATACGCATCTAAATGATTTTTGTCCTTTTCAACCACTTCAGAATAATAATACAATGCACTATCTAATTCATTGTATTTGAATTGAAGTATTTGACCTGTTTGGCAATAGGCCTCAAAAAATGTGTCATCCTGGTTGATCATTTCATCATATATTTTCATAGCCTGACGCTCCTTGCCGAATTCTCCATAGGCATAACCTAGTGCGTATTTATAGTCTAAATTATCAGGTTGTAATTGAACCGCTGATAGATAATGATCAAGACATAAAGGATCTTGTCTCTGTTGGAACAAGAGCCCTAAATGCATATAGGCAACATGATATTCCGGATCAATTTGAGTAATGTATGAATAGGTCGTTACCGTACTGTCAAATAATGCTTCTGCAAATTTTTTTGATTCAGCATCGTCTTTAATTGCATAGTATCTAATCTTAAAAATGCTTCCTTTAAGTCTATGAGCATCAATATATTTTGCATCTATCTTTAATGCCTTTTCAATCAAAATCTCGGCATTTTCAAAGTCTTGAAGCAAGGCGTAGGTATTGGCAAGGCCAACAATAGCATCAGTACTTTTGGGTTTTTCGTCTACGAGCTTTAAGAAATGTCTTTGAGAAACCAATTTATCTTTTTCTGTACTTGTAGGTCTATTCAGCAAAGCCTTTGCATATAATAATCTTGATTCAAATCGATTACTATCAAGCCTAAACGCACGAGCTGCATCAGAAAATGCACTGTAAAAATCGTAATGATCCAACTCCAAGTTCCCTCGCTCTACTAATGCGCTCACATCGTCAGGGTTCATAGCAATCACTGCATTTAATTTTTCAATATTCAGCTCGTAATTATCACTAGAATTTGATTTTGCAGCAAAATTATTGCTAATGTCTTGTGTATCGTTATTAGAACAAGCATATAGCAAGGTAATAAATAAGGATACGAGTATTAATTTAGTCTTCATTAGCACAAAAATAATGGTTTTTGATTTGCCCAATTAATTCTTAATTTTGTATTCAACTTTTTAAGCATCAAATATGCAAAATAAAATCATTTTAGCCATTGCATTTCTTTTCTTCTGGGGATACAATACCTTCTCCCAGGGTTGCTCTCAGTGCAAGCTTTTATCAGAGCAGGGTAGTGATTTAGAAGAATCTAGTTTTGGTAGCAATATTAATGTTGGAATATTGTTCCTAATGGTTATTCCTTATTTAATTTTGATGTTTCTTTTTCGTGAGCAAATTAAAAAGTTATTCATTAAAGCTTTTGCGAAAAGAAATTAATCCCATCTTACCGAAATTTTTCCTGTTGATTTTCCACTTTCAAGAAGATTATGAGCCTTTTCAATTTCATTTACGTGATATACTCCTCCCAAACAAACCTTTAGCTTTTCGTTCTGGTAAAGCTCAATAATATGGCCAAGTGCCTCATGCATTATCATAGGTCGATGGTCTGCGATTTTTAGCATGTTTACACCAAGGATACTTCGGGAGCTCATCATCAATCCTGCAGGAATAATTACTCCCATTTTTCTTAAAAAATTCAGAGCTGATAAAACACCAAACTTACCACCAGAAAGAGCTGACCCTCCAAATAACATCAGTCTGCCACCTGCCCCAAGTAGCTTCCAGTCCTTTTTAAAAGTAGCCCCCCCGACAGGGTTATAAGATATGTCCAAAGACTTTCCTTCCAAATAGGATTTAATTTCATTGTAATAATCTTTTTCTCTATAATTTATGACGTGATCAGCGCCTAGCTCTTTGACTAAGGTCATTTTCTCTGTTGTACCAACCTTAGCGATTACTTTAGCTCCTCTGTTTTTTGCAAGCTGTATCAAAATAGAACCGACCCCTCCAGCCGCTGCATGAACAAGAACAATGTCGCCTTCACGGATAGGTGCCAACATATCTGTCATATAATAAGCCGTGACAGCTTGTGTACAAAGAGCTAATACTTCTTCACTAGGGAGGTCTCCTATTTCAAAAGCCGCATTACTTTTAGTAATCACATGCTTCCCATAACCGCCAAATCGGCAAAATGCCAGCACTCTTTTACCCAGTAAAGATTGATTTACCTCATTCCCTATTTCTTTCACAATACCAACGGCTTCATATCCAATTACACAGGGCATTGGAGGAGCATCTCTGTACAACCCGTTTCGAGCCATTACATCTGCATAATTTAATCCAAATGCCTGATTTTCAATAAGAATTTCATCAGGCTTAAGTGCTGGAAGTTCAATGTTCCTAATTTCAAAAGCCTGGTTTGACTTTCCTTTACTTTTTAAAACAACTGCTTTGGTATTCATCTTAGAATCTAAACGATACACCTCCCATTACCTGTATGGGTTGTACCGGGTAATTGTACCAAGAATAATATCTCTGAGAGAACATATTATTGAATTGTAAAAATGCCGTTATTCGTTTATTATATCGGTACTCTGCACCAAAATTAAAATCAACAATAGGACCAAGACTTAAATAGTACTGGCCATCTTCTTCAATTACATTATCCTCTAGATCATATACAATAGCCTTTCTTCCTGTCTCTATTCTTCCATTTAAGTTTAAGATGAATTTATCAAATAAATTATATGTTCCACGGAGCTGAAATTCCATTATCGGTAAGTTCGGAGCGTAAGCATAATTCATTAATTCATAGCTATTAAAACGAGCCAAGCCATCAATTTTTAATTTCTCATCTAGCTGATAGAAAATTGAAGCTTCAATGCTGGTTTGATTTAGACTGTCATAAATGACATTAAATGTATTATTATATGTGCCCATTGTGTCAGTTAGGAAGAAGGCCTTATTCGTTATTTTCTTAAAGCTCGCATTAATATTAAAGCCCATCCGCTTACTTAAAGTTCCCTTCACCCCTCCATAAATATCATAAGGATTATTCTCATTTAATAATTGTACAGAAGTATTCATGAATTGATTCTCTTCTGCTAGACCACCAAAGGTGGTTTGAGTTAACCCCCCTCCTATTCCTGCAAAGGGAATGAAAATATCATTAAACAATGAATATTTAATTTCTGCTTGAGGGTAAATGTAAAACTTGTTCTCCTCAGCTATATCCAAAGCTAGGGCAAAGCCCACATCAATTTTAAATTTATCATCCATAAGTTGAGTAAGAACTCCAGGTTTCAGGTCTATTATAGTATTAGTCGTCCGTCTACCAAGAGATGTTGGATCTAATAATTCATCCTCTAGTCCATATTGGTAACGGTTATGGCGAGCACCGATTATAGCATAAAAAGTTTCACTCTTGTAATTATACCAACCCTTAGTTTTAAAGTTTACATTATGCTCTTGAACCTTCCAATCTGATAGCGAATCTTCAATTGGAGCTTTTGAGAATGAATATTTATAATCAAGGTCCACGGCATAATTCATGACCTCCATTAATCCGAAATCCGAAGTGTAGTTAAAAGCGCCTCCTATACTTTGAATCCGCTGACGTATGTCATCCTTATCAATCGTATCGCTTTGTATTCCATAATAATTAAACCCATTATTCACATAATCAATCTGACCACGAACGGTATATGTATTGTCGACTATTTTACCATATACAGAACCTAAAGTTCTATCATAGTTTGCAGGCGCATAAACAATTCCATCACGGTTTTTGATGGTCGCAAAAGAGCTTACATGATCTAAGGTCAAGCCATAATGATAACCTTTAGAGCGTGTCGAATTATAAACCAACTGACCTAGCGGCATGATTCCTGAGCCCATTCCTACCTTTGCATAGAATGGATACAATTGTTTTAATTTATCACTTGTTTCTATCTCCGCCGCCTTGATTTTATCAAGACCTATCGTTGTGGGTTGTTGATAAACCAATAGAGGATATGAGGGAACTTGAGAAGGTTTGACGGAATCAATGATTCCAGGAGGACTTGTTATCCTGAACGAAGGTTCTACTACCCTACTCCCTCTACCATCGATGGTAACATCCGGAGGTTGGCTATAACCAATCACAGTTACAGACAAGAACCAAAATAACAGGAGCAATTGTTTTTTAATCTTCATCGATTTCAATTTTTGTTTCAGGATCATCTTCTTCAACAACTTCTATGTTTTTTAATATCTCTATTTTTTGCATTAATTCATTCGCCTCTTCAAGAATACCATCGTCCTGAATAGGGTAATGTTCAATAACAGCCTTGAGATTTTGCTCAGCTTGAAAGAGATCTTCTTCTTTAACAAGTATTTTCGATTTTAAAATGAGCCCTTTTGCGATCCAGAAATCATAGCTGGGCTTCATTTTTAATAGATCTTGAATATCCATTTTCGCAGACTCAAGATTGTCCTGATCAAAATGAATTTGAGCAAGTGTAAACTGAGCTTCAGACCCCATAAATGTTGTGGTGTTTTTTACGAGCCAGCTCAAAGGCTCTATAGCTTCATTGTACAAGTTTAAATGATAACAAGACATCCCCATGGCATAATTGGCTTCACCCTTCAGACTCTCCGTTAGTGATGGGTTTTCCATAACATAAATCGCATTTTCTTTGCTCAATTGATAATTTTCCAGGAAAAATGCACATCTCATAATTCCTAATCTAGCCCTGTTAAGCGCCGAAGGTGTTGAGGCCAAGCTTTCATGGCGCTGATAATAAATTAATGCCTTTGTGTAGTCCTTTATTCTGTAAAAATATCCTGACACTCTTAATGCTGCTGTTTCTTTGAAGCTTCCGGAAGTGGAATTCAACACTTGCTCAAAATTTTTGACTGCATTTAAAGTGTCTTCCGTTTGCCAGTAAGAATCACCTAAATAATAATGGGCATCACTAATATGTTTTCCTGTTTCTTGAAAATTCTCAACGTATACATTGAATTTGTAGATGGCTTCGTTATAATTGGTATCTAAGTACGCCTGTAATGCCGGGCCATAGAACAAATTTTCTTTCTCATCGTCTGAATAATCAATACAAGAATACCTTTCTACTACATCTGCTGCCTTACTCGGTTTGTTTTGAGCTGTATAAATATCAAGAAGCCCCTTAGCAGCAATTTCACAAATTTCTGACTCAGATTCATGTTCTGAAAGAATTTTTAGATAAGCGGTCTCAGATTTTACATATTCCCATTTTTTAAAATAGGAGTTTGCAATTCCTATTTGAGCATCAATTACAAATGGAGAATTAGGATAGTCTGAAAGCAGCTGTTCATAATATTTCAAGGCTTGATCATTTTCCCCTATAGATGAATATGTTTTTGCAAGCTCATAGGTCGCATTCATAGCATATTTGGACATCGTATAATCCTGAAGGATTGTGTTCAAATGGTTTAATTTATCCTCAGTTCTCTCGCTATATCCACAGGTTTTAGCCATATAATAAAGTGCCTTATCATTAAGGGCTGAATTATAGGACAATGCTTTTTCATAAAATTCCAGAGCCAGTGCATTTTCTTTATCGATGTAAAAAATGTCTGCCACTCTAAAACATGCGTCCACAACTTTATTAACGTCATTGGGTTTGGATTGAATATATATTCTAAAATTTTCTGAGGCCCGAGTAAATTCCTCCCTTTTATTATAAGCATAACCCATATTATAATAGGCATCCACCTTTTCGGAAAATGAATTTGAAGCTGGTGAGGCAATGAAATCTTTATAAAAGCTTATAGACTCCCGGTATTTTTTCAATCTATAATAGGCATCTGCCATCCAGTATTTGGATATTGCGACCAATTGCGGGTCAATCGGATGCTTAGAAACATCAGCAAATGCTTTAATACTTGAGTTAAATCTCCTTTTCAAAAAAAGTTCTACTCCGTGATTGTACGAAATGGTCTGATAAACCCTTTTTAATCGTGCGTCCAGGTTTGGTAGCTTATTTAGTGACTCTATGGCCTTTTTATAATTACTAGTCGAAGAATACACATTAATCAGGTACTGGTATACGTCTTTCTTGCGCGATGAATTTGGATAGCGCTCTAAGTATTTTTCAAATGCTCGTACAGACTCATCATACGGATTAATATCAATATCAAAGGAAATCACTGCAAAATTATAGAGGGCGTCTTCTTTAATTTTTTCTATTGCGGTCATTTCTGAAGCACTCTCAAATGCACTTCTTGCGGGAAGAAGCTTTTCGCTAAATAAATAACTTTCAGCAATTTGATACATAGCAATCTGACCTAAGCTATCATCAAATCGAGCTACCTGATCTAAAAAGTTTATCGCATTTTCATAATCTTTAAGGCTGAAATAAGAATAGCCTAATTCATATGCGTCGTCTCTAGTGAATTTTGATTTTCTTGCATATTTAATTAAATACTCCGTTGCTTCCTTGTAATTACCTTTTTTGTAGTGAGCATGTCCTATAATGTGGTTCACATCCGCTTCATGATTTACAAGTTTGCAAGCAAGAACTTTTGGTGCATAAGAAATTACCGCATCGTGATTTTCTTGTTTGTGGTATATCTGTACCACATAATAGGGGACAATTCCGCAATAATTCACATTTTTTTCAAGATCTAAAAATTGCTCAAGTGCCATCTGATATGATCCCCTCTCATAGCATAAGTGAGCAAAAAAGTATTTACTTGGAGCTGCATATTGTGATTTTCCATTGAGGTTTTCGCGAAAAACTTTGATGGCAAGCTCCTGAATTCCATTTTGTAGGGCACAATACCCCATTTTAAAATTATATTCTTCTCTATAATTAGAATCTAGATCTGCTGCTGTTAACTTTTCAAACCAAAGCTGCGCATCGTCATATGTTTCATCATGGAAAAAGTATCTTCCGATTTTAAAGCTAATCAGCTTTCTATGGATATTCTCCGGGTAAAGCCGATTGTACTCCATAAGCAAAGGAATAGCATCGCTATTATAAAGCTCCAACGCCGATACTCCCTCATAATAAAGGGCCTTTTGATATAGAGGGTCATTTGGATTGTCACAAGTATTTATAAAGTCTCTAAACTCTTTCTTTGCCGCGCCATACTGCAAATGAGAATACAATTCTTCTGCTTTATAATACGTTTCGTAAATACTATTGTACTTTTCTGTTCGTTGTGAAAACAAAAACAATGGGATGAACAAGAACCCAAAAAACCAATACTTTAAACCAATTATGTGCACTTGACAAATTTAAACGGTCAAACAAAAGATGCCATTTAAAGCTTCAAAAGTTTTAAACCTTATGATGTTAAGATAAAAACAGTACACACCTAAAAATAGATAAGATGATTCTGCAAATTTGTATAAACCCATAATGATAATGTCACAGGTTGTTACTTTAACGGATGCTCAAATATTTCAAAAAGGGAATAAGGTATTGTCCGATGTTAATTTTGAAATTGAGGAATCTCAGTTTGTGTATTTAATTGGTAAAACGGGTAGCGGAAAAAGTAGTTTATTAAAAACCATTTATGGTGAGCTTAAGCTAAATGATGGAGCTGGAAGTGTCGATAGCTTTGATTTAACTCAGATTAAACCTAAAGAAATTCCTTATTTGAGAAGGAAAATAGGAATTGTATTTCAAGACTTTCAGTTGCTAATGGACAGAAATGTCATCCAAAACTTATATTTTGTTTTAAAAGCAACTGGTTGGAAAAAGAAAGAAGAGATACATGATAGAGCAATGCACTGCTTAAGACTCGTAGGAATAGAGGAGCAGGCACAAAAAATGCCTCATGAATTATCTGGAGGAGAGCAGCAAAGAGTTTCTATTGGAAGAGCCTTGTTGAATAAACCAAGGTTGATTTTAGCAGATGAGCCTACTGGTAATCTGGATCCTGAAACCTCAGAAGAAATCATGACACTACTTATAGCAATTGCAAAAGAAGAAAAAACTGCAATACTAATGGCTACCCACGACATGCATATTGTCAATAAATTTCCGAACCGAATTGTAACTGTGAGAGATGGATTGGTTCTAGAGAATGGCTAAGTTATTTCGCCGGCCATTGATTCAGATAACAGTGATTTTATTTGAGACATGTCATCATAATTACCCAATAAAAACATCAATTTAGTAATAGCTGCTTCAGTAGTCATATCGCGGCCACTCATCACTCCTGCTTTATTAAAAAATGAGCTTGTCTTATAGGCCCCTTGTTTTACCTCTCCAGAACTACACTGCGTAATATTCAAAATTACGCCCCCTTTTTCAATAAAACTTGAAATATACTTTTGAAATTTAGTGCTTGATGGTGCATTTCCAGAACCAAAAGACTCAATTACAATTGCTTTAGATCTATTTACGTCAAATAATTCTTTATAAATCTCAACATCAAATCCAGGAAAAAGCTTGATTAAAGCAACATTACTAGAAAATCCTAATAAGAAATCGGGACGTTCTTTTTTGGTTCTGAGTAGTGAACCCCATTTGTACTTAATATTCACTCCCGCTACGGCAATCTCCGGATAATTTGGAGATTGAAATGCTTCAAATTGATTGGAGCTAACTTTCGAGCTTCTATTCCCTCGATATAACGAATATTCAAAATATACAGCAACCTCCTGAATGATGGGCTCCCCATTTGAATCTTTTGCAGCAGCAATTTCTAATGCCGTAATTAAGTTTTCTTTTCCATCTGTTCTGATGACACCAATAGGTAATTGAGATCCTGTAAATATGATCGGTTTATTGAGATCTTGAATCATAAAGCTCAATGCAGAAGCTGCAAAAGACATGGTATCTGTTCCATGAAGAATTACAAATCCGTCAAAATTATTATACTCTTTTTGAACAATTTTTGCCATTTCAACCCAGTCTTCAGGTCGCATTTCAGAGGAGTCAACAGGGTTCCTAAAGCTTTGTGTTGTGATTTCAATCTGGAGTCTATTCAGCTCAGGTATGTGTTCGTATACACTAGTGAAATCAACGCTGCCCAAATGACCAGATTCGGGGTCTTTAATCATTCCTATTGTACCTCCGGTATATAATACTAAAACCTTACTCATGGTGTGAACTTTTGAATTTGAAATAGTTCATGTGCATTCATCGTTGTCTGGTCAATAATTTCATCTTCTTTGACAGAATAAATGTCTGAAAGCTTTTTGACTATATACGACAAATAGGCACTCTCGTTTCTTTTGCCTCGAAAAGGTCTTGGAGCCAAATAAGGGGCATCTGTTTCCAGAAGAATATTTGAGAGATCTATATTTTTAATCACATCTGGTAATTTAGACTTTTTATAAGTTATTGTTCCACCAATACCTAACTTAAATCCTCCATAGGACAGAATGTGCTGGGCATCATTTTCCGATCCGGAAAAACAATGAAAAACACCTTGTAATTCTTCAGTGTTTTCTTCATCCAGTACTTGGAAAATTTCCGGATAAGAATCTCTTGCGTGTATCACAATAGGCAATTCGAGTTCCTTAGCCCATTTTATTTGATTTCGAAAGACATCAAGCTGTTCTTGTAAAAATGTTTTATCCCAATACAAATCAATTCCAATTTCTCCTACCGCGATATATTGATGCCTCGAATTATATAATTTGGACTTTATTTGTTCCAAAACCTCAGCGTATTCTCCATCTACTGAACATGGGTGTAAGCCCATCATCGGGATACATTCATCATACTCGGAACAAAGATCAAGCATTGGATCAACTGACTCCAAATCAATGTTTGGCAATAACATGTATTCAATTCCGCAAGCAAATGCTCTTTCAATTACCTGATTGCGATCCTCATCAAACCTCGAACTATAAATATGTGTGTGAGTATCAATCATTTTTAAAATAGGGAAAGGCTTAGCCCCAATTGAAAAGGCATTAATTGAACACTTTGCTTCGAAGGGAATAAATGTAATGGATGAAGTATTCCAACTAGTGACCAATTTCTTATCCCTAACCTGCAGTATACGGCCGTATAAAACCACCTCATATCTTGCATCCTCTTTTCTTCATACTGTTCAGCCTCATTTTCCCAAAACTTTGTTTTTGAAAAGATCATGGGCTGAACACCTACCCTAGCTCCAAGAATGAACTTTACATGTTTCCACCCTAATGATTTTAACCTTAATTCTAAAGGGACATAAAATTGATGTATAGTCAATTTGGAAAAGATTAAACTGTCATTGGGGTTAGGAAACTCTGTATCAACTGACTCATGCTGTGTGTTGAAAAAAACCCTGTCCAGAGAATGGTTTAAATATGAATATCCAAAACCAAGCCCAAAAGTTACCCGCTCTGTCGACTTGAGCTGAATATCTTTATTTATACTAAAATGATAGCCTATCGAATTCCATTTGTTTTGAAAGGGATTAATATCTCCAAACCATGAATTATATGTTGCTTCAACAATACACCTATCATATTTTCTATAATCTGCATCCTTAATTGGCCTGCTTCCATTAAAGAACCAAAACAATCCTGGCCTGCTCCGCGAAACAAGTGATTCATCCTGCTGTGCATGAAGAAGTATTGGAAGAAACAATATTGCGATAGCTAGTCTCATTGCATTTCTCTTAATGTTTTCTCCCATTTCCAGGCATCTCTTACAGCATCCTTAATGTCTCTTTTAGCTTTCCAAGCTATTAAGGATAAGGCATAATCGACATTTGCATATATTTCAATAACATCACCTGATCTCTTTGGACCAAATGTATAATTCAATTTAATGTCATTCTCTGTCTCAAAAGTTGTAACAAGCTCCAATACACTTGTGCCTTTTCCTGTTCCTATATTAACTATTTTATTACACCCCTTTTGACGAGAGAAAAGATAATCAATTGCCTTAACGTGAGCTTCAGCGAGATCTACAACATGAATGTAATCTCTTACACAAGTACCATCTTTTGTTGGGTAATCATTTCCGAAAATCACAAGTTTGTCGTGAAGCCCTGCAGCAGTTTGAGTTATAAATGGCAAGAGGTTATTTGGTTTACCCACTGGGAGTTCTCCAATCATGGCTGACTCATGTGCCCCTATTGGATTGAAATACCTTAGACTCATCATTTTCAGCTTTTTCTGTGAATTAAACAAGTCTTTTATAATTTGTTCCCCGAGCCATTTTGTATACCCATAAGGCGATGTAGGAATTGCCTTTTTAGCATTTTCATCTACCTCCTTTATTTCGTTTGGCTCACCATAAACTGTGCATGAAGATGAAAAAACAAATGGAATTTCGGGGAATTTTTCAATGACTCTAAGGATTGAATTTAAACCCGAAATGTTATTAGAATAATATTTTAATGGATTTTCTACAGATTCACCAACAGCCTTGTATGCCGCAAAATGAATTACACCCGATATAGAATATGTTTCGAAGATGTCCTCTAACTTATCTTGGTCACAAACATCACATACAATGTGCTCCGGTTCTTTACCGATGATTTGTGCAAGACGTTTTATAACTGAGTCGTCAGAATTTCTATAGTCATCCAAAATAACAGGATCATATCCAGACTTAACCAACTCTACCACTGTATGTGATCCAATATAACCTGCCCCTCCTGTAACCAAGACCTTCTTTGCCATGTTTCAAAGGTAGAGAAATTCAACTATTTTTATGGTGTGAAAGAAAATGAATTTAATTTCAAATCAAGACTTCCGAAAAGGGCTTCACGACTAACCTTGTTACGCCTGGTTATATATGCTATTATATCTATCGGTTTATTGATCTACATTTATAGGTATTATTTTTAATGTTTAAAGGTTAAAACATGATTAAACTAATTTTGTATTTACTGATAGCTGGAAACGCGAATGTATCGGATTTAAACATAGTCATTAAGGGTGTCGATGATATTAAAGGATCTATATATATTGCTGTTTTTGATAATGCTGAATCATTCCCAGATTTTGGCAAACAATTAGTGGAAAAGGTCTTGCCTGTCAATAAAAAGACTCTCAACCATACCTTTAAGGATTTGCCCCATGATGATTATGCCGTTGCCATATTTCATGATATAAATAACAATGGGGTATTGGACAAAAATGCTCTGGGGATTCCCGTTGAACCATATGGATTTTCTAGAAACGCTCGAGCCAGATTTAGTGCGCCTCCATTCAAAGAGGCTAAAATCGAGCTTAAAAGAAATCAAGCTATTGAGATTGTCATTCAATAAAATTTGATTCTATTCAAACTCAATGAGGACTTCTCCCTTATCTACGACTTGCTCCTCATTGATGTAGACCTCCTTCACAATGCCTTCTCCATCTGACTTTAAAATGTTTTCCATTTTCATCGCTTCTAATGAAAGTAAGGAATCTCCTATATTTATTTCATCTCCGGTTTTCACCATAATTTTAAGGACTCTACCTGGCATTGGAGAAGAAAGCTCTTTGAGTTTTTTCACTTTTTGCTGATCTAAACCCAACTGAGAAATCAAGTCTAAAAGTGCATACTTCCTTTTAACCTCAAAAACCCGATGATTCAATTTTAATTTCAGTGCGTGGTCTTCTAAATTTTGTTCTAAAATTTCTCCATTAAATTTTTTACCATTGAAAGAAACAATGAAAAATTTTCTATCCAACCATTCTACCTTGGCATTCCCTTTTGGGGTTTGAACCTCTCCGTCAATTAAAAAAACATTGTTATCTGACATATTGCAAAGTTATCATTTCTTATTCTACTTTGGAAAGGCTGTATTTGATGTCATTTTCTGTTTCTATAGTCTCTGTGTAGCAGATTTCGTCGGTTGGCTTAAAGAGAATATCATTTGCCAATACCTCATCAGAAATGTATTTCTGATTCTCTTCAATCGCTCTTTTTATGGTGTCAGAAGATTCTATACTTACCGAAATACGATCAGTAACATCAAAACCTTGCTCTTTCCTAGAATTCTGAACCCTGTTTACCACCTCTCTTGCAATACCTTCAGATTTGAGGTCGTCAGAAATTGAAATATCTAAGGCCACAGTTAAACCATCCTCATTGGCTACCAGCCACCCTGGAATATCTTTTGTGTCGATAACAAAATCATTTGTGTCTAAAATAATCTCTTCACCATTTACTTCACCTTTCCACTCACCCAGACTCTCAAGATTGGTGATTTCAGCAGCAGACCATGTTGATATAAGCGCAGCAATGGCTTTCATATGTTTCCCGTATTTCGGACCTATCGTCTTAAAATTCGGCTTAATACTTTTTACTAAAATGTCATTGTCTTCTGTAATCAATTCAAGCTCTTTTACATTGACCTCTGATAAAATAAGACTCTTGACGTGACTTAAATTATCTGCCGTTTCTTTACTTAAAACGGGAACCATCACTTTTTGAAGAGGCTGCCTAACACGTATTCTTTCTTTTTTACGCAAACCTAAAACCAAAGAGCAAACACGCTGTGCTAAATCCATTTGAGTTTCCAATATGCTATTAATAATATCCTTGTTGACCACCGGAAAATCAGAAAGATGCACCGAGGCATGTTTTGAACCTTTCGACCCCTTATTTAAATCCAAATAAAGACGATCCATAAAAAAGGGAGCTATCGGAGATGCGATAACAGAAACTGTCTCTAAACATGTATAAAGAGTCTGATAGGCCGCTATTTTGTCCTTAGGGTCGTCATTTTTCCAAAACCTTCTTCGGCACAATCTTACATACCAGTTGGATAGCTGCTCAGTCACAAAATCTTGTATCGCTCTTCCTGCTTTAGTCGGCTCGTATGAAGAATAGCTCTCATCTACATTCACTATCAATGAGTTCAGCTTGGAAAGAACCCAACGATCTATTTCTGGACGCTCCTCTAGTGGGATTTCCTCTTGTGAATAATCGAACCCATCTACATTTGCATACAATGAGAAAAAGGAATAAGTGTTGTATAATGTACCGAAGAATTTTCTTTGCACCTCCACAATTCCTTCGAGGTCAAATTTAAGATTGTCCCAAGGTTGAGCATTGGTAATCATATACCACCTTGTAGCATCTGGGCCGTATTTTTGAAGGGTCTCAAAAGGGTCTACCCCATTACCGAGTCGTTTAGACATTTTTTGACCATTCTTATCCAAGACCAGTCCATTGGAAACCACATTTTTATAAGCCACCTTTTCAAACACCATAGAAGAAATAGCATGGAGGGTATAAAACCAACCACGGGTTTGATCAACACCTTCTGCTATAAAATCAGCAGGGTAAGAGGTGTTGTTTTCAATTTTTTCTTTGTTTTCAAAAGGATAATGCCACTGTGCATAAGGCATAGAGCCCGAGTCAAACCAAACATCCATAAGGTCTGATTCACGATGCATGGGTTTTCCGGATTCCGAAACTAAAACTATAGTATCAACAATATGCTTGTGTAAATCAACTTTATCGTAATTCTCTTCGCTCATGTCTCCTGGCGTGAAATCAGCAAGTGGATTCTCCGAAATCAACCCTGCTTCTAGCGATAATTGACATTCATTCTTTAATTCTTCTACCGAGCTTATGCACTTTTGTTCAAGGCCATCCTCTGTTCTCCAAATGGGTATTGGAATTCCCCAATATCTAGACCGGGATAAATTCCAGTCGTTTGCATTTTCCAACCATTTTCCAAAACGACCAATTCCTGTTGATTTAGGTTTCCAATTGATCGTATTGTTTAATGCCACCATTTTATCTTTGTAATCAGTGACTCTAATAAACCAGGAATCCAATGGGTAATATAATATGGGTTTATCTGTTCTCCAGCAATGTGGGTAGCTGTGCTCATATTTTTCAACCTTAAAAGCCTTATTCTCTTCTTTGAGCTTAACAGCAATAAGAACATCTACAGATTTGTCCGGCACTTCATCTGCTGAATAATATTCATTTTTGACATACATTCCAGCAAAATCTGAGACCTCCTTCCGAAATCGACCTTGAAGATCAACCAAAGGAACCAAGCTGTCTTGTTCATCTTTTACTAGCATTGGAGGTACTCCGACATCTTTAGCCACTTTGGCATCATCTGCACCAAAAGTCGGTGCGGTGTGAACGATTCCTGTTCCGTCTTCTGTTGTTACAAAATCACCTGGAATCACCTGAAATGCATTTTCTGGATTTTCTGCTGGAAGACAGTAGTCAAGTAATTGCTCATAACGAATACCTACAAGATCTTTTCCTGTACAGCTTTTTCCTACATAATAAGGTATCTTTTTGTCTCCCTGACTATAATCGTCCAGTTCATTCAAGTTTTCTACAGCAAAAAATGCTTTTGAAAACTGATAATCAACCAGTTTTTTGGCAAGTATAACATTCGTCTTCTTAAAAGTATATTGATTATATGTTGTTACGCATACGTATTCGATTTTTTCACCAACCGTTAAGGCAGTGTTTGATGGTAATGTCCAAGGTGTAGTCGTCCATGCTAATAAATATAATTCCTCATCAATATTAAAGGGGGTTTGGGAATTCTTAGTTACTTTAAATTGAGCAACTGCCGAAGTATCTTTCACATCCTTGTAACAGCCAGGTTGATTGATTTCATGTGACGAAAGCCCAGTACCCGCTTTCGGCGAATAGGGTTGTATCGTGTAACCCTTATAAAGTAAATTTTTACGATATAATTCCGAAATAAGCCACCAAACTGATTCCATATATTTGGACTTATAGGTCACATAAGGATCATCCATATCCACCCAATACCCCATTTTTTTAGTGAGATCATTCCAAACATCAGTATACTTCATTACCGCTTTTTTACAAGCGGCATTATATTCATCAATTGTGATTTTCTTTCCAATGTCTTCCTTTGTGATTCCAAGCTCTTTTTCTACACCGAGCTCTACAGGAAGTCCATGAGTATCCCAGCCAGCCTTTCTCTTAACTTGATAACCTTTTAAAGTTTTGAATCGACAGAATATATCCTTAATCGATCTGGCCATAACGTGATGAATGCCAGGCATTCCATTCGCTGAGGGCGGGCCTTCAAAAAAAACATAAGGTTGTGCTCCTTCTCTTGAAGACATCGATGCTTCAAATATCGAATTGCGATCCCATCCATCTTGAACCTTTCGCGATATCTCCGGAAGGTTTAACCCCTTATATTCGGGATACTTTTTATTCATTGTAAAATCATTAAAGAACGTGTAAAATTAGGAAGATTCGTTGAATTATAGAACAACTGGGCAGTGAAATAAAGACATACTGATTCATTAGATATTTTTAACATCTATATTAATCAAGTATTCAATTTTACTCCACTTTACGCATTAGCCAAATTCCCCCAGGTAAAATTTTGCTTGCCTTTGTTACCTCTCCAATATACTCCCAGCCATTTTTAGACATATAATTAAGCACATTTATTTTTGAATTAAATAACATGTCTCCTTGCCCACTTGATTTCTGTAAACGACTTTTCTCAGCCAACAAACCTTGCTCTTGACCGAAATTTATATTCACCCAATAATATGTCGAAAATGGTTTTCTTTTAAGTTCCATTTCAACATAGGTAATGCCATCCTGATTAATATTGAATCCATTTACAATAACTTGCTGTGAAAATATATTACTATTTGTGAAAATTGATAAAGCGAGGATAAAGAGAAAAGTTTTCATGTTTTAAGTTAGATAAGGTTATGCCACTTAAAAGCAACAACCATACCAATTTCTAATAAAAACAACTACCACATGTTTTCAAATTAAACTATTAAAAAAGGGCGCGCTGCGCCCCTTCATTAATGTTAATTGTGGTCTTTGATTATTCCACTGATTCAATATTTACCGTTATTCTTTTTAATTTTCGTTGGTAATAAGCAACAGCAATATTAGACCCTTCATTTCTCATAGGGTTGAAATAGCTTACTCTTCCGTCATCTAAATTTATTTTAGCTTCCTGTTTTAAATCTATTTGAGATTGTGCAAATTCTCCTTTCAACTGATAAGTAAAAACCTGGGGTTTTCTAGCTTCAGCATTATTGGAGCAAACCATGATTTTTTCACCTGCAGAATTTGTAGTAGTAAAGCCATAATCAAACCAGCCCAATCTTTCTACTACTGCAGCCATACTCATCCCGTAAAGATTCACGTAAGGCGTGTATACTGTTAACTTGTTATAGCCATCCTTTGCAATAGGCTGAATTTCAGAGAGAGATCCTTCAGAATCAAATTTGAAAAGAATATAATCCATAATTTCAAAAGTAACTTTAGGTGCTTTTCCTTGTTCGTTTCTGTAGCTCATATCTCCAATCCATTTCCCGGTAATCAAATCTCTTGGTCCCTGAAAGGCCTGTGGTTTTGGATTAAAGTTTTTTCTAAACATTTCAGAAATTAGAACAATCTCTTCCCCATCTATTATCACATCCTCTAACCAGATTTTATCTTTACTGCCTACTGCAATTCCTTTGCTTACCTTTTTAAGTACTGGTTGAATTTCTTCTTTTGTAACAATCTTAGTGTAAAAGCTCTCCTCTCCATCAGCATTAAGCTTTAATAAATATACCCCCGTGTTGTTCACCGATTTATATCTTTCTCCATCAACATAAGCCCCACCTATTAAGATGTTATTATTGTCATCTAATCTGATTTGATTATAAAGAATGGTGCTTTCCCCATCATAACCGTCTCTTGTGAATACAGTCTCTCCAGTATTGGCATCATAACAAATGACTTGAGGTTTAAGCTTGTTAATTCCCTTCCCATGTTCTCTCCATACCACAACTCGATTTTCGTTATTCACGAGTGTTGCTATTCCAATATAGCCCTTGTCAGCTATATCCTCAATACTCCATTGCTTTTGGAGGTTGTTATCTATTTTTTCAAGGTAATGACCGCGAACTCGATTTTTCACTAATGCTGGACGTACTACATAAAAGCCATTCCCATTCGACCCAGGGTATACGACACTATATGCCGTTCTTTTTTTGTCAGCCTTAATATTCTCAGTCGCAACAATATTTCCATCTAAATCCAAGGTGGTAAAAACAATTTGCTTGTTTTTCCTGTCATCATAAGAGATCAGAAAGTTTTTACCATTAAATACAGTATTGTTTAAAGTCGCCCATTTGTGTAGCTCTATTTGAGCTTTGGAAACCTTGGTAACCCCCTTGTCTATGATACAGAACTCTAGAGTTCTCATTCCCTTTGCCCCTTTATCCGCAAGGTAATACGTATAATAACCTGCAACAGATTCTCCATTATTTGACATTATCGGTTGAACACCACTAAATCTCAGGCCTTTTACTTCATCAATCTGAACAGATTGAGATAGACTAACTATAGAGAAAAGAACCCCCACAGTTAATAATATAATTTTTTTCATGTTGTTTATTTTTATTTTTGAGAATCTAAATATACATAAATGAAAACAATATGTACACTTTTGCATTGGACTCCTTGAATAAAGGGAAACCACATTTAATACTTTAAAACTCAAAATATAACTTTGAAAAAAAACTGTTTTATCACACGTACACTATATCTATCTATTTTTTTTCTTTTGCCTCTTAGGTTTGTTTCGGTCTATTCACAATCCAACCAAAATGGTGCTTCATTAACTGCCTCTGATTTTGGAGCAACTTTCAAATGGGGCGCCGCATGTGCCGCATACCAGGTCGAAGGCGCTTGGGACAGTGACGGCAAAGGACCATCAATATGGGATGTGTTTTCACACAAAAAAGGAAAGATACATAATCGGGAAAACGGAGATGAGGGAACTAACTTTTACCATCGATACAAAGAGGATATTTCATTTCTCAAAGAAATGGGGTTTGATATTTTTCGATTTTCGCTCTCCTGGTCAAGAATCTTTCCTGAGGGTACTGGTGTCATAAATCCTAAAGGGGTCGCTTTCTACCACAAGGTGATCGATGAATGCCTTAAAAACGACATTGAACCATGGATTACATTGTACCATTGGGACCTTCCTCAGGCACTACAAGATCGAGGTGGCTGGGCAAACAGAGATATTCTCAACTGGTTTAATGAATACGTATCATTTTGCACGAATGAATATGGGTCCAAAGTCAAAAACTGGATGGTCATGAATGAACCTGCTGCATTCGTTGGATTAGGATATATGTTAGGCTACCATGCTCCGGGAAAAAAGGGACCGTACAAGTTCCTTAAAGCTACTCACCATGCCTGTCTTGCCATGGCTGACGGAGGCCGAATGATAAGAAAAAACATTCCAGATGCAAATGTGGGAAGTACTTTTAGCTGCTCTCAAATTGACCCTTACAGAGACGGCCCTGTATCAGCCTTTAAAGATTCGAAGGCAGTAATAAGAATGGATGCCCTCCTTAATAGACTATACATTGAACCATCATTAGGGCTTGGTTATCCGATAGATGGACTACCTGCTTTGAAAAGAATAAAGCGTTATTTTGAACCTGGAGACAAAGAACGATTGAAATTTAAATTTGATTTTATTGGTCTTCAAAATTATTTTAGAGTTGTGGCAAAAAAGAGTGTTTTCCCACCATTCCTTTGGTCTAAACAAATTTCAGCTGAAAAAAGGGAGGTCCCGATGAACGAAATGAAATTTGAAGTTTATCCTGAAGGGATGTATAAGATTATCAAACAATTCTCAAAATACGATATTGACAACATTATCATCACTGAAAATGGAGTCTGTTATAAAGACATAGTTCAGAATGGAAAGGTACATGACAAAGAGCGTATTTCTTTTTTTAATGCCTATTTAAAACAAGTACTCAAAGCAAAAAAGGAGGGGGCACCAGTAACTGGATACTTCGTTTGGAGTCTCACTGATAATTTTGAATGGAGCGAGGGCTATGACCCAAGGTTTGGCCTGATTCATGTAGACTTCAACACTCAAAAACGAACCATTAAAGATTCTGGTTTATGGTTTAAAGAATTTTTAAATGACAAATAAACCTTTTGTCTTTTCTATGGTCAAATAGGTACAAGCAATTATAATTGATAAGAGTCAATACATGAAATCCGATGAGATTATATGGGTAAATCAAATTGTATCAGGTGGGCCTGATGCTGAAAATGCTTTCAAAGCACTTACCTTAAGATATGGTCCAAAGTTGTATAATCAGATTTTTAGAATTGTGCAAAATGATGTAATTGCCAAAGATGTACTTCAAAATGTTTTTATCAAAATATGGAAGAATCTCCCGAGCTATAAAAAAGAATCAAATTTATATACCTGGATTTACCGAATCACACATAACGAAGCATTAAGTACATTGGCTCATGAAAACAGAAGAAAGCATTTGTCAATTGACAGCTCGATTATTCAAGTGATACCCGGTCACCATGGACTAGATGCTTTTGAAGGGGAACAGGTATATCAGTTTCTACGCGATGCCATTGAAATGTTACCTGAAAAACAAGCAATCGTATTTGAATTAAAGTATTTTGAGAACCTAAAATACAGTGAGATTTCCAAATTTACAGGCACGTCAGAGGGTGCTTTAAAGGCGAGCTATCATATAGCAAAGGAAAAAATAACTAATTTTTTAAGAGCAAAATTAAACCATTAGGGTTTTTAATAGTCAAAGAATAAAATGAAAAAAGAAAAGGACATATTGGATCATCTCTCTCCGGAAAAAATTAATACTCCGGATAACGAATTTTTTGAATCTCTGTCCACAAAAGTTGCTAAGCAAAATCCAAGGCCTCATATTAAAACTCGAGTTTTAACTAAGATAATTAGTATGTCATTAGCTACTGCCGCAGTTTTACTGATTGCTTTTGTCTTATTTAAAGACTTTACTCAACCCATAAAAGAGCTAAAAGTCGAGCAAGATATTTTGTTTGATGTTAATGATGAAGAAATATATGCATATGTAGATGAACATCTGGATGACTTTACCACAGAAGAAATTGAAGAAAGCTTTAGTGATGATATTGGAAGTGAATTGGATCTTTTTTCCAACATCAGTCAGGATGAAATTATGGATTATATAGAAAATGAAAATATTGACCTAGATGAATTTGAAGACGAATTATTAATTTTTTAAATCAATTATTATGAAACATGTATTAGTAAGTATTATTTTATTGGGTAGCCTTACGGCATTTGGCCAGGAGCGAAGTAAAAACCCTAAAATTCAAAAAGAAAAAATAGAGCAAAGAAAAATTGCTTTTCTTACCCAAAAGCTTGAATTAACTACTGAGGAAGCTCAGGAATTTTGGCCCATTTACAATGAGATGCACAAAAAAATAAAAGAAAACAGATCTTCCATGAAAAAGCTATATGCACCCATTAAAGAAGGTAAAACTGAATTGGATGATGCGACATACCGATCAATTATTCAAGATTCTCGTGAAAATGAAGTAAAAGGACTAGAAATCAAAAACGAATATGCAGATAAAATGGCTAAGGTTATTGGCTATAAACGATTATTTGAACTCAAAATGGCGGAAAAAGAGTTCAAGAAACGACTGATGGAACGTATGAAAGGTTCAAACCCTGGAAAAAAAGGAGAGGTAAAAAGACCACATGAAAGAAATCTAATTGAAAAAAATTAGACTACAAACAAAAGCCGGTTTAAGCCGGCTTTTTTATTTCCTTAAAATTCAGCGTTATCTGGGGTTCTGGGAAAAGGAATGACATCTCTGATGTTTGACATTCCAGTTAAAAACATGACCAATCGCTCAAAACCCATACCAAAACCAGCATGGGGAACAGTTCCTAGTTTTCTCGTTTCTAGATACCACCACAGCTCATCTTTTTCAATCTTGAATTCTTCGCATTTTGAATTGAGGATATCAAGCCTTTCTTCTCTTTGAGAGCCTCCGACGATTTCTCCCACTCCGGGAAACAAAACATCCATTGCTGCTACCGTTTTATTATCATCGTTGACACGCATGTAAAAAGCTTTAATTTTAGCTGGATAATCCTTTAATATTACGGGGCAGTTGAATTCTTTCTCAACTAAGTATCTTTCATGCTCACTCTGTAAATCTACACCCCATTCTACTGGAAATTGAAATTTCTTTTTCTTGTAATGTTTAGAATTCAATAATGTATTTATTGCCTCCGTATAGCTCAATCTTTTGAATGGGTTATCGACTACAAACTTGATGCTCTCAATTAATCCCAATTTGTTCCTTTCGTTTTGTGGCTTTTGAGATTGTTCCTTCGCTAAACGCTCATCTAAAAACTTCAATTCCTCGTCACAATTTTCCAGAATATAGTTACAACAATATTTTAAGAAGTCTTCAGTGAGATCCATATTGTCATTCAAATCATTAAATGCCACCTCTGGTTCAATCATCCAAAATTCGGCAAGGTGTCTTGAGGTATTTGAATTTTCAGCTCTAAATGTGGGTCCGAAGGTGTATACCTTTCCTAATCCTAATGCCGCTAGTTCAGCCTCTAATTGTCCAGACACTGTGAGGTTTACTTGCTTACCAAAGAAGTCTTTGCTGTAATCCACTTTGCCTTGATCATCTAATGGCGGTGCTTTGTGATCCAGTGTACTTACCCTAAACATTTCACCTGCTCCTTCAGCATCTGAACCAGTTAAAATTGGGGTATGGATATAGTTAAATCCTCTTTCGTTAAAGAATTGATGAATGGCAAAAGATGCAGCATGGCGAATTCTAAAAACAGCACCAAATGTGTTTGTTCTGAAACGCAAGTGTGCTTGCTCCCTCAAAAAATCAAGGCTGTGTTTTTTAGGTTGCAATACCGTTTTTTGAACCTCATCAGGATGGGCTTCACCAATAATCTCAAGAAGTGAAACCTGAATTTCAAATGCTTGTCCCGAACCCTGGGAAGTAACCAAATCACCTTCAACAGAAACAGAGGCTCCTGTGGTGATTTTTTTTAATATGTTTTCATCGATGTTCTCAAAATCAATTACCGCCTGAATATTACCCATGCAAGACCCATCATTCAGCTGGATGAATCGATTGCTTCTAAAAGCACGAACCCATCCCTTGACAATAATGGTTTTTCCCAAATGATTACTTCCGTTTTTTAGAAGCTCAGTAATTTCAATTCTTTTCATAGGGCAAAATTAATGTATTTTTACTTGTGTTGAGATGACTATTGCTATATTTATGACACACCTCAAGAATAGAAATAATTTGACTAAACCTATATTCTCATTACTTATTGTTCTTTTCATGTCTCATCTCTCATTGGGACAAAATGTACATGGCATAGATGTTTCTAATTGGCAAGGAAATATTAACTGGAATAATGTGGCAAATGATGGTCAGGTTTATGCTTGGGCAAAAGCTTCTGAAGGAATGACCTATCAAGACCCTCAGTTCATCAACAATATGACCAACGGATTAAACGCTGGTGTTGTAATGGGTGCTTATCACTTTGCACGTCCTGACAACAATCTGGCCACAGAAGACGCATCAAATTTTTTATCTTCGGCAGGGGCATACATTGGAGCGGGATTCCTACCACCTGTTCTTGACCTCGAAAACCCGTACTCCAATGGTCAAAGTATCGTGCTTACTGATTTGTTTACTTCAAATGAACTTAGCTCATGGGTGATGGAATGGATGAATACGGTTGAAACTCAAACTGGAATTACTCCAATTATTTATGTAAATGGAAACTATGCAAATTATTTAAATAGTGGTGTAAATAACTATGGTTTGTGGTTTGCACAGCCTGATGAGGCCTTAACACCTCCGGTAAATATAGGCGTATGGGATGATTGGTTATTTAAACAATATTCGTGGTGGGGAGAGGTTCCGGGAATAATAGGTGATGTGGATTTAAATATTTTCAATGGTTCAATATCTGAATTTAATGAGCTAATTGGTGTAAATACCGCTGACATTTCTTCTAATCACAATGAAATCAACATTTCATTTTTTCCGAACCCCGTCATAGATAAATTTGAGTTTTCCGGCTTGTCTTCTACAACAAATAATGTCTTAATAGCCAATAGTAGCGGTAAAAAGAAATTGTTTGCTGTTACGAATAATCTTGTTGATGTTGCTGAATTATCAGAAGGAATTTATTACCTCTACATTTATGAAAAAAATAGTTATCCTATTGTCATTAGGTTTACAAAAATGTAGGGCCTTCTATTAGATGTGGCACATGACTCACATATTTAAACCATTCATTCATAATAATCAAAATATATTTCAGGCACTTATTTTAAGTTCGTATGTTTTTTTTTAAGTTGTCGCTTATATTTGTGGAAGTATTATTCATTAATCTGTTTTGAAAATTAAAAAAGAAATGTCGGTAATTAATAAATTTAAATTGGTTAATTTTTTCAATATTAAAATTTTTATACTCATAATTCTTATTCCTATTGTTTTTTTGAGTGGATTATATTTTGGCATTAAACTTTATCGAGAACATGGTGTAAATAGTTTTGAGAATTTCATTTGTAACCTTGACAAATATGCTGGTAGGTATTTAAACTCGACCCCTAAATCAGCAGACATGCTTGAGATTTCTATATCTGATCAAGAACACCAAAAATTAAAAGCGTATCGAAATGATGCGGTAAAGATGGGAGTTGTTCTGAAAAAACATAAAAAGTACATTAAAGCAAAAATAAAGTATAAAAATCACACTTATGATGCTGAATTAAGGTTAAAAGGAGATAATGTTGATCACCTAGAAGGGGACAAGTGGTCCTATCGAGTTAAGATTGGTAATGGTGAAACCGTGGGAGGATTGCGAAAGTTTTCACTACAAACCCCTAAAAGTAGAAATTTTACTTATGAATGGTTGTACCATAAAATCTTAAAAAAAGAAGATATAATAGCCTTAAGATATAATTTTGTAAACCTTAAAGTGAACAATCAAGATGTTGGAATTTATGCTCTTGAAGAACATTTTGACAAATTACTAATAGAGAATAATAAACGTCGCGAAGGACCAATATTGAAATTTAATGAGGATCAATACTGGGAAGGTTTTTTTAACCCCTTTAATGAGAGTAATCACATCGATTACGACAAAGAATCATTTAATACTGCAAATATTGAAGTGTTTCAAGAAAATAAAACACTAAAAAACAAACACTTATATGACCAGTTCAATATTGCAAATAGTCTTTTGTATAATTTTAAATCGGGTAAATTAAATACAAATGAAGTTTTTGATGTAAAAAAACTCGCAACATTTTTTTCTTTAAATGACCTTCTCGGTGCTCATCATGCGAACAGGTGGCACAATCTCAGATTTTATTACAACCCGATTTCATCGAAACTAGAGCCTATTGGGTTCGATGCTAATTGTGGAGGAGAAATAAACCACCTTAATATTGAGAATGAAGATCCTTTTTGCAACTTGATTTTTAAAGATTCAACTTTTGTAAAAGAATATTATAATGAATTAATTCGGATTTCAGATTGTGATTTTATGGATAATTTATTTGAATCATTTGGGAAAGAATTTGTTGAAAATTGCAAGATTTTGAATGAAGAATTTTTCTATTATGAGTTTCATAACTTAACTCAAATATTAAAAAACCAGGCGTTCATTAAAAAAGAAATTAATCAAAAAAATAAAATAACAGCACATCTCATAAGTATCAATGACAAAAAAATAATGTTTGAAATAATAAATAAATCTCATTTTCCTATTCAAATAGATAATGTGATATATAAAAAAAATAAATTAATGAAATCTCCTGAATTTATCCCCGGGAATGATGAGGGTTTCACTTCTATACTTCTGACAACAGAATTAATTAACCCAATCGATACAATAAAAGCAAATAAATTTAAAGTACTATACCACATTATTGGATCAAATGATATTTCAAAGACAAAGGCATATGCATATCCAAAAGAAAAAAAGGAATTCGTTACAAATAATTTTATGACTTCAAAAACAGATTTGGCTAAATTTCCATACCTAAATATAGATGAGGTTAATAACATTATTACATTTAATTCAGGAGAACATTTAGTGAATAAAACTATCATTTTTCCTGCTGGATACCAAGTTGTTGGAAAGTCAAACACATCCTTGATTTTTACAGATTCAGCACAAATAATTTCTTATTCTCCATTTCATATTGAAGGAAATGAAAATAGTAAATTTAAAATTATAGGTGCTGATTCTACTGCCAAAGGTTTGTGTATTTTACAATCTGAAATTGAATCTACATTCAATCATGTTGTTTTCAGAAATTTATCAAATCCCTCAAAAAATAATTGGTCCTTATCTGGAGCTGTTAATTTTTTCGGGACAACAGTTAATCTTTCTAATTGTAGTTTTTTTGATTTAAATTGTGAAGACGCTTTAAACATAATAAATTCGAGTTTTTCAATAGAAAATTGCGAGTTCAACGGTGTGTTCTCGGACGCGTTTGATTCAGATTTTTCAACCGGAAGTATAATTAATTGCAAGTTTAGTAATGTTGGAAATGACGGTATAGATGTTTCAGGTACATCTATCTTAATAAACAATATATCTTTTAATAATATTAACGACAAAGCTATTAGTATTGGTGAAAACAGTAGGGCTACAGCTAAAAAAATCAATATCTCAAACTCAAATTTTGGTTTTGTTTCAAAGGATTTGTCAGAATTAAAAATTGTCGAATCCGTAATTGATAATGTGAATATTGGTTTTCTAGCATTTCAAAAAAAACCTGAATTTGGGCCCGCAAAAATAGTTGCCGAAAGAATAAGCATTTCCAATACAATTAAACCATTTTCCATTGAACAAAAATCCATATTTATCATGAATGGGGAGAAGAAGAAAAGTTTAGATAAAGACATTAAGCGCTTCATTTATAATTAAACTCATAAATTGTGCATCTAGAATACCATTTTCTAGCTATTTGATTATTGAGTCTTTAATTGCATATTTGTAAAAAACCTCAAACTATGAATTCCGCTCAAATACACCTTTTATCAAATCACTTACCCTTGACAATCCCTTTTATAGGTATTATTCTTCTTATTATATCAATATTTGTAAAATCTCCTGTTGTTAAGAGGACCGGTTATTTTATATTGGTTCTTGGCGGATTATTCACCATACCGACCTTTCTTTCTGGTGAAGGGGCAGAAGAAATTGTGGAACATATGGGTAAAAGCCACGACCTTATACATGAACATGAAGAATCCGCAGAAACTTTTGCCTATTTAAACTATGTACTGGCTTTATTATCTGCATTAGCACTTTGGTTCAATTGGAAAAAAGCAGATTGGGAAAAATACCTCTTTGTCTTGGTGCTGGCTGTAAGCTTTGTTGTTTCAGGTTTGGCATTGTGCACAGGTGAAAGTGGTGGAGAAATAAACCACCCTGAAATTCATTCTGAAAAATAAATGGCCTCTCCATGCAAATGAGGTGATTTTAATCCTGCCTCAAAACATACTTAGATACATAAAGGTTTCGTTCTTTAAAGAGATAGACCCGGCGCTATACGATTTCTATGAACATGGAACATAATCGTATTCAAATTGCGTTTAATCTTATTTAATTGCAATTTATACTGTCTTCTTTCATTCTTCAATTCTTTTAGTAAGGCTTTATTTTTGGCTTTACCACCTTCAATAATATTAACATATCTCAATTCCATTTCATCCCAAGAAATAAAAATGGAGTCAGCTTTCTGTTGTAATTGCTCAACTTTACATTGATAAAACATCTTGCAATTTTCAGCAGATTTATTGAATTTTTCGCTTAGCTGAGTTTTAATGCTGTTAAAGTTATTTTGCATAATTACATGGTCTTTAACCTTTTTTAGGTCATAGGTAATCCCAAAAAACGACAAGCCATTAATAATCCATTTACTAGGATCATAGGCAAACCACTTCACCCCATTCCTGTAATCCCATTGAAATTTATGATGATAATTATGATACCCCTCTCCAAACGTAAACCAAGAAACAATCCAGGAATCTCTAGCTGTTGACTTGAAATCATATGTCCTCTGACCAACATAATGACATAGCGAATTAATAAAGAATGTCGCGTGATGAACAATAGCTAATCTTAAAAAGCCTGCCCATAATAAAGCACCTAAAGGCCTCCCGTAAATAAATCCTATGGCTAATGGAATCAAAAAGCCCACAATTATCCCTATTTGATAGTAGTATTTATTTTGAAATTTAATTGCTGACTTCTTTTCTAAATCTTTTACACCGCGCACCCTAGTCTTTTCTTTTGGTGTGTTTTTAACAATCCATCCAATATGCGCATGCCAAAAACCTTTTGTAATTGAATATGGGTCTTCATCGGTTTCTGCTTTGGTATGGTGAATTCTGTGGTCCGACACCCATTTTAAGATAGTGTTTTCAAGAGCTGTAGACCCAAAAATCATTAATAACCATTCAACAAATGAATTCGTTTTATAAGCTTTATGCGAAAACAATCGATGGTACCCCATAGTAATACCCATGCCAGACAAAAACCAATAAATGAACATCATAACGGGTTCCTGCCATACAATCCCATTATAATAAACATATACTCCCGTTCCAAAAACACCAATAAGAGGTATTAAGGTTAATATAATAACCATATTCCAATTGTATTTTCCTTGTTTGCGTGTTTTAAAATCTTTCATAGACTAACTTGTTTTAATAGGGACTGCAAAGATGAGAATATATTACCTATAGTTTCTCTTATTACTTTATTTATTTTCCATTCAAAGCTGACATCGTCATGCTTGCACCAACGGTAGCAAATGACTTTATAAACTCTATACTAATTGTCAATCTCTCTTCGAGATGCTCAAATTCAGATTCAGACCACTTACCCAGTACATAGCTCGATTGTCGGCCTTTGGAAAAATCACTTCCGACTCCAAAACGAAGTCGGCTATATACAGTTGTTTGCAAAATGTTTTGAATGTCCTTAAGCCCATTATGCCCACCATCACTGCCCTTTGCTTTTAATCGGAGCTTCCCAAAAGGTAAAGCCAAGTCATCACTAATCACAAGTAATCGATCTAGGGGTATTTTTTCCTTTTGAAGCCAGTATTGTACAGCTTTCCCTGAAAGGTTCATGTAGGTTGTAGGTTTGATGAGTATAAGCATTCGTCCTTTAAACTTTACTTCCGTCTTTTCGCACAAACGATCAACCTTGAATGATGCATCCATCTCTTTAGCGAATTTATTCAGAATATCAAAACCAACATTATGACGGGTATTGTCATATTGATTTCCAGGATTCCCTAAACCGACAACTAAGTATTTCATTCTTATTTTTTACCAATGTGGACATGCGTCACATGTATTGACAGGACGCAGATAAAAAAGCCATCCAGCAACTACATGGTATTCAAGATATCCAAAACGATGACTGGCTATTGCATTATAATCGCCTGGTCTCGTTTTCACATTATTTTGAAGCATATATCCCACACTTGCACCAGGTTGAATATAAAAATGCTTGAAAAATTCTAATCTCATGTCAACATGACCCGAAGCTGCGAGCCCTGATAAAGAAGTTGTTTGAACTGTCTTCTGGCCAGCAAATGTAAAATCATTAAATGACAATATAGTTCCTGCACCAAAGCCCAGTAATGATGAGAATCCGAACCAGGCGCTGTTTTTTTCTCTGTACCATTGGTCGATCCTTGAAATTTCTGCCCGGATGTAATTCAGCCCATTTGTGTTTTCATAATGAAATGTAGCTTCCTCCGTAATTATAGGTTCGTTGAGGTAATATCCAGACCAATTAGTTGCATCGTCAACACCAGGGTTAATCTGACCTGTAAGTGTATATGGAGTGTTATCCCGCAAGACATATTTAAGGTGATCATATCCCAACGAAATTGCCCAATTGTGTTTAAACACATATCCAATTCTCAAGTTAAATTGAGGAACTGTTAGTTTTTTAATATTAAAATAATTATCAAAACTAAATTCTTCTGGCCGATCTTCAGCCTCGCAACCACCTACAGTGAAATTATACCCCGAACCAACAAAATTGATATCACTTTTGGTATAATAGCTCCTATTGTATCCCCATTGCGCAAAGATGGCGCCTTTGGCATATGACTTTTTAGGTTTGGGTTTATTGTATCTCTGAGCATTCAATAAAAAGGGCCCTAGTAGAAAAATAATGATGTATATCCTTTTTGTCATCCTGAAATTAATTTGAACCATTCGTCCTGGGAAATAATTTTCTCGAGCACAAAGTGCTGTTGATAATCTTTATCGTGCCATTCCACCAATCCAATGGATTTTCCAAAATATATAACAATATCATTTAAAGACTCATTTTGCATTTTGGAATCTGTATTAATATTAGTAACTCTAATTCTTTCATTAAGTTTCATGCACTCCAAACTTTTTGAAAGAACTTCTCTTTTTGTGAATGAATTAAACTTTCTAAAGGACTCATATAACAACACATTCACATCCAAAATGCCAGAGAACTTAGTTGCAAAATGAGTCTCATTGTTGTCCAAAGGAAATAATCTATTGTGATAGACAAAGGCTCTTTCAAGATCCCCTTTGACGTTAACCACCATATGGTCAAAAACACTCAATGAATCCAAAACAAAATCATACGTTTCTGTAAGTCTTCCGTCCTCTGTAAATCGCTCTAAAATGATATGCTTACCATCTCCCCGACTCACACCATAGACCCTATGAAATTGCTCATACATGCCATTTACAACTTCACGGTATTGATATATTTTTGGAATAGTATCATACGTATAAAAAAAGGACCTATTCGTTACTTTTTCTTTTTCTTTTGTAGACGTCTCCTTTTTTTCACCACAAGAAAAAAGAAATAACGTAATAAGCATTCCTAATGCAATCCTTATCATTTTGTCATTTTTAAAAATGAAATTTCGTTTTCTGTAAGATGTCTAAACATCCCTCTTGGTAAATCTTTTTTTGTTAATCCTGCAAATCGTACCCGATCTAATTTAATCACAGCAAATCCCATAGCCTCAAACAATCGTTTGATTATCCTTGTTTTACCTGAGCTCAATTCAATTCCAATCTCTCTTGAAGATCCTCCTTCAACATGCTCAGCGTTGGAAACCTTTGTTTTCCCATCATCAAGATCGACTCCACTCATTAGCTTATTCAAATGAATCGAAGAAACAGGTTTGTTCAGCTCTACATGATAAAGTTTTTTAGATTGATATCTTGGGTGATTTAATTTTTTAATCACATCACTATCATTAGTCATCAGCAATAAACCTGTTGTTTCACGATCGAGCTTATCCACTGGGAATAACATTTCTTTACATGCCTTTTGAACAAGACTTGTCACCGTTTTTCTTCCTTTAGGGTCATCTATAACCGTTCCAAAGCCTTTGGGCTTATTCAATAAAACGTACCTTTTGTGGAAGGATTTTATGGTTGCCCCGTCATATTTTACCTCATCGTCAACCTTTACCTTATAACCAAGCTCAGTTACAACCTTGCCATTTATCATTACTACACCAGCAGCAATAAGGACATCTGCCTCACGTCTTGAGCATATCCCTGCATTCGATAAAAACTTATTTAATCGAACCTCGTCACTAAAAGAAGGTAAGGGGTCTCCTTTTTTTACTTTTTGACGATACTCAATGTATTTTCTTTTATCTCTTTTGGATACCTTTTTATCCGATTTTGAATTTTTTCTTTCCGAAGCCATAACACAATATCCTTGTTCTAAAGGACAAAGATAGGTAAATTCAAAAGTGCATCAATTATTAATGCTTACTATTCAGCTTTAAGTATTCGGATATCTGCAATAAGCTCATCAACTTCATCAGGATTAGTGCCATCATAATACCCTCGAATTCTTCTTTGAGAATCAATCAAAACAAAATTATTTGTATGCATAAAGTCTCCGCCTGAATAATCAAGATTCTCTGCTTCAGCTGGTTTCAGTAAAAAAAATGATTTTCTCGCCAATTGATATAAATCAGATCTTTTTCCTGTGAAAAAATGCCATTTCCCATTGATGGCATCGTGCTCAATTGCATATTTTTTCAATGCTTCAATGGTGTCATTTTCTGGATCAACCGTAAAGCTCATGATTTTAACCGAATTGTCATTGATATATGCTTTTTGGACCCTTTTCAATTGTGAATTCATTGTTGGACAAATTCCTTTACAGGTCGCAAAAAAATACTCAACTACCCAAATACCACCTTTTATATCCCCTGATTTAATATATTTTCCATTTTGATTATAAAATGCAAAATCTTCAATTTTATGCCCCCTGCATGTTTTTCTCAATTCAGGATCAACAACATCATGTAACAAGTCGCAAGGATTAATAATAGGAAGAGTCTTTTCGTTCCTCTTATTAATAAAATAATATGCGATCGGAATAGAAATCATCAAAACAACTCCAATTAATGCGATTTTTTTCATAATATATTCAGGTTTTTTAATGTGTTAATAATAAACACTTTACGAGCCTCTATACTCCCTGATAGAATATTAAAAGAAGCCCCTACCTCCAATAAATTTCTTTCATATACCTCAAACAATCTTCCTCGATCATTAGGGTTTTCTCTTAATATATCTGACTCCCATGGAATATCAGGCTTACATAAAAAGTAATGATCTATTTCTTGTTCCTTGTATAAAGCTAAGATGTCTTTTGAGCAAACTGTGTATTTTTCCTCGCACCAGATTTTCATGACCAACATTTCCGTATCAATGATGAGCTTGTTAGGTGCACTATTTCTTAAATATTGTTCTTTTGCGATAGCGTTCAAATCTTCAATTTGATAATCCATATTAACGGAAAGGTATTCACGAGCATATTCGGATACCATTTCACAAGATAAATGATTTGAAAGCCACATGGACATTGTCGTTTTTCCAGACGATTCAGGGCCGGTAAATGCAATTTTAACTTTTTTCAACTTCGTACCAATTTTTTACGCCACTGAACATATCCGTATACGGAGAGAATAAGATATACCACATAAAGAAAAACGGTTGTTTTCAAGTTTTGTTGATAAAATAAAACTATTGCTAAGGAATTTATTGCCCACCAATAGTACCAATTCTCTATAAGCCTGAATACCGTCATCGCAGTAGCAAGAATACTAAAAACAGAAACAAATGAATCAAGGAGTGCTGATTTTTGATTCGTGAAGCTTAAAAAATAAAAGGCAACTATTGCAAAGACGAATGTCGCAAGAAAAATCAAAATATTTTGTTTTACAGATAGCTGAGTCGTTGTCTTTTCCAGAGTTTCTGTTGTATCCATCCATCTCATGAAGCCCCATAAACCAGTAAAAACATAGATTAACTGTAACACCGACTGAAAATAAAGCGCTGCATTAAAACAAATAAAAGTGTAAGCGGCGGCACTCATTATACCAAAAATCCATCCCCAACGAATTACTTGGGAAATTAGAATCAAATACAATATTCCCGAGAAAACTGCAAAATATTCTAGATAATCGATCACGCGTTAATACATCAATTGTTTCTTAGATGAGTTTTTCCATCCTGACTGGCTTTTATAATCAACGAAGTATATCTTTAGGTCAGCCTGACTTGAATAATCAACAAAAAATATTTTTTTATCAGCTTGGCTCGAGTAATCCACAAAATACCAATTCCCGTCATTTTTACCAGCCTGGCTTGAATAATCAACCTTGTATACTTTGAGGTCAGCTTGACTTTCATAGTCAACAACATAAACCTTTACGTCTGCCTGACTTGAATAATCAACAGAGTAGACCTTTTGTGATTGGGCCTGAAAATAAAAAAACAAGACGATTGATAATAAAATACAGTGTTTCATAATATTAACTTTTGGTAAAGTTAATAAGCATTTTTTAGTGAAATTCATTTAATGACTTTTTATCCTCTTTATTTAGGTCAATTATTCGAATATATCGGCGTATTCAGGATATAATTTTGAAAGCTCTTCTAAATAGATGAAAGGCAAATCCTTGCACTTTTTCCATACCAATTCTAAGAACTTTTCAGGTGGATGCTGTGCTTCTTTATTATTTGATTTTGAAAGTTCAACACATACACCAATGGTACCCGTTTTTGCCCTCACATAATTTTCAAGACCTGCAGCATATTCCTTTGGACTTTGAGAAACACGAGCCATAATCAATCCGCATTTTTGAGATACTTTTTTATTCAATTCAGTATCAAGTCCTCTAAATTTGTTGTGTGTTCCTCTGTCCGCCCAAAACAGAATATCCCCTTTTGTATGAAATGACAAAGTGATAAGAGGCCGAATAGAATCGACCAAATCTTGAATCATTTTAGCTTCAACAGCTTGTCCAGGATAATCTCCCTTGTGACCCTGAGATGCAGGTATTTCTTCAAAAAGCCTACCATGCTTCAGGTGAAAATTTCCATCATCAAAATTATTATTTAGATCAATCCCTTTACCATTTGCTTTCCAATCAGAATAAGGGCCTATCCTTTTTATTTTATCAATCTCATTCCTTTGATTCTCTATTCCTTTCCAGTCTCTTTGAGCAATTTTTAAACCATCTGGATTGGCTAATGGAATCAAATAAAATGTATATTCTTTAAGATATTTTGAGGCATTTTTGTAGATGCACGAGTCATACTTTAGTGACATTAAAAACTGATTGGTGAATTTCATTAAAAACTTTGAGCTGTAAAATTCACGTGCATGCAGGTTCGCAACAAATAATACTGGTTTTTTATCTTTCCCATAGTTTTCACCTTCAATTATCAATAATGGGATAGCTTGACCAAATTCTGAATACCCCAAGATATCTACAGTCAACACATCGCTGTGCCTATACATGAGTTCCACTACATCATCATAAATCATCGAGGTTGTATAAAGAGAGGAATCCTCAATAAGATCTTCACATTGCTGCGAAAACCCAAAAAATGAATGGGACAATAGGAAAAATAAGATTTGAAATCTCATTCGCTTCTCCATATTCTATTTTTAATTATTTACTTTTGAGACTATATAAAATCAAAGATAATGACAAAAAAGGCGCAACTGTGTGAAATGCTGAATATTGATTTCCCTGTAATCATGGCGCCAATGTTTTTAGTTTCAAACGAAGAGATGATTATTGAAGCCATAAACAATGGAATTACAGGTGCAATTCCTGCCTTGAACTACAGAACAGTTGATGAGCTCAGAGATGCGATTCGAAAAATTAAAAAGGCCGTAGATGGCCCTTTTGGTATCAATCTAATTGTGAATAAATCCAACTTTTTATACAAAGAACAGCTCAAAGTCTGTTGTGAAGAAGAAATATCTTTTTTTATCACTTCTCTTGGGTCACCCGAAGAGACCATAAAAATGTCAAAGCAACATGGAGTTAAAGTGTTTTGTGATGTGGTTGATGTGAAATATGCTAAAAAGGTAGAAGCCCTTGGTGCTGACGGGATTATTGCCGTTAACAAAGAAGCAGGAGGACATGCAGGGCCTACGTCTTACACCGATCTCATTCCAGCTTTAAAAGAAGCGTGCTCAATTCCAATCCTTTCTGCAGGTGGAATAGGTGATGGTCAAGGAATTAAAGACATGCTTGACCTAGGTGCTGGCGGAGTGTCAATGGGAAGTATTTTTATTGCAACAAAAGAAGCTCCAGTTTCAGAAGGCTATAAAGATGCTTGTGTTAATTTTGGAGCAAAGGATATTGTTTTTACAACAAAGCTATCAGGCACCCCATGTACTGTAATAAATACACCATACGTTCAAAAGATAGGGACCTCTCAAAACTTTCTAGAACGTTTACTGAACAAGAATAAAAGGTTAAAAAAATGGTTCAAGGCCATCACATTTATGAGAGGTATGAAGAGCCTTCAAAAGGCCGCTTTTTCAACTACTTATAAAACTGTTTGGTGTGCAGGGCCATCTATTGAATATGTAAAAGAGGTGAAGTCAATAAAAGAAGTTATAGATGACCTTAAGAAAGGTTTTCGTGAGGCAAGCTGATTCGTATCGTTGTTCCCTGACCCAATTTAGATTTAAGTACGTATATCTTACCCCTATGGTGCTCACAAATAATCCTTTTTACCAAAGCCAAACCAAGACCCCATCCTCTTTTTTTTGTTGAATAACCAGGCTCAAAAATAGCTTTTTGATCCTTTAACGGAATCCCTTTTCCTGAATCTGTAATGTCAATGTGAATTGACTTTTTCTCTTCAAAGACAATAATACTTAGGTTTCCAACTCCACTCATGGCATCAACAGAATTCTTACATAGGTTCTCAATAACCCAATCAATTAAAGACTGGTTGTGAGGAACTATAGTTCCCTTTTTTATTGCGGAGCTAAAGCTTATTTCAACTTTCTTTGATAGCCTCGCCTTGAGGTAAGTTAAATTTTGCTCAATAGAGGAAATAATATCTGTGTCGTCCAATTTTGATTCTGAACCAATTTTTGAAAAACGATCTGTTATTCTCTCTAATCTTTGTAAATCCTTTTTCATTTCCCCTGTTATCATTGGATCAACCTTTAGTCCTTCTAAATGAGCCTGCCACCCCATAAGAGATGATAGTGGCGTTCCGAGCTGATGTGCCGTTTCTTTTGCCATTCCGGCCCAAACTCGTTTTTGTTCTGCCTTTCTAAAAGTTGAAAAAATAAAGTATCCTAAGAGGATGATAAGTCCAAGTACGATAAACTGAAAATAAGGCACCCATTGCAAGTAGGTCAATTCACGGCTATCTGAATAATATAATGTCTTTTTTCCCGACCCAAAATTAAATTCAAGTGGCTTATTCTTTGTTCTCCACTCATCCTTTAAAGCGATTAACGTACTTGTAGATCCTTTTACATTGGAAGCGACCACTTTCTTTTTCTGATCATCCCATAGGATGACGGGAATCAATCCTTTATTCTCGCTGATCTCTTTACTAAAAGCATCTATTAGCTTTTGGCTTTCACGTTGAAGTCTTTCTAGCTCAAATGAATTACCGTAAATAAATTCAAGGTACATTCCCTCGAAATATTCTATTTTATAAAATTGATTATTCTCTTTCCATTTTTGTGATTTAAGGAGGCAAATTGAATCTTTTTCTTTTTGAGATAAACCCTCATTATAAAATGAATCCATATTACGATATTGACTTACTTCATCCCCTATCAATAATACTACTGGTATATCGGTATTGGATTCTATTATAGAATATGAAAATTCAATATCCTGGTTTTCACCCAGGTCAGATTTAGTAAGAATTGTTTTCTGGGCCTTTACAACAAGATCTATTTTTTGTTTTTCTTTTTTCTTAAGCTCCAAAAAAATCTGATTACTGAGCTCAACCAATTCTCCTTTCTTTTTGACGGATTCAGCCCATTGTTTCGCTTTGTCTTTTTCCCTTTGCCCGATTTTTGAAATAAATCCATTTGATACAAAAAGAGTACCTGCAATTACAAGTAAAACGAGAAATGTTAAGACAATTTTCCAGCGCTGCTTATTTATATGTATCCCCTTTTTTGACATCTTAATGATCGATGCTAAAATAAGGCTTATCTTTGAATAAAATAAATTCAATTTTGAATAGACCCTTTCTAGCATTTTTTCTTTCCTTCTTCCTTATTGGCGGTGTATTATTCTTGCTTCCAATAAACCTGTTTTCGGGAAAAATTGTAGAAAATTCTACAGGTGTATCCAAAACCATTTCTGCCCCCTTAAGCCTGTCTTATTTTTTGGGGTTTGGTTATGACGAAAAAGATATGGAAAACGTTCAGGATTTCTATCTTACTGGTGAAGGCTATGCCTTAGCGATTTGTTTATTATTTGGCATACCATTTCTTGTAGCTCTTCGCATACATTATCGAAACAAGCTAATCTGATTTCTACAAGGATTTAGTGCGCCCACCGTCAACTGGAAGATTGATTCCATTAATGTATGATCCTGCTGATGAGGCAAGAAACGATATGGCTTCTGCAATTTCTTCAGGTTGGGCAAAACGTTTGGCTGGGGTAACGTTCTTCATCATTTTTTCCGCATCCTCATAGGTCCCCTTTATTTTTTTAGATACATTATGTAAAATATCCGTAAGTCTCTCTGTAGCAGTTGCCCCTGGAAGAACATTGTTGACTGTGATTCCATGAGGCCCTAATTCCGAGGCAAGAGTTTTACTCCAATTTGCAACTGCTCCTCTAATGGTATTACTCACACCTAGTCCTTCAATTGGCTGCTTTACAGAAGTAGAGATCACATTTATAATTCGCCCATAACCTGATGACATCATGCCAGGATAAACCGCCTGAACTAAAATGTGATTACAAATTAGGTGCTGATTAAAAGCATTGATAAATTCCTGTGTGTTTGCATCTTTAATTGGACCTCCTGGGGGCCCTCCCGTGTTGTTGACCAAAACATGAACTGTTTTGTTTTGTAACATGTATTCATTTAATGCCTCTTTTAAGACACTTGGATTTGAAAAGTCAGCAACCAAGATTTCGTGCTTTTGACTTTGATCTAATACGGGAAGATCATTTAGAACATTATTAAGCTTTTCTCTATTTCTAGAGGTTAAAACCACCGAAGCTCCCATTTCTGCAAGCTTGATTGCCGTGCTTTTTCCTATTCCCTGAGTGCTTCCACAGACAATAGCCCTTTTATTGATTAAATCCATTATTCTTTTGTTGAGGCTCCAAATTTACTACTAAAAATATTTATTGTTAATATTAAATTTCATATTTTAGCTGAAATACAATTAAATACAAACCTACATGAAAAAAATTTTACTTTTAGCACTCGGATTTTTTACGAGTGTATCGATGTACCACGCTCAATGTGATGATCCCGTGGTAGTTTCTCCACAAGCCTATTGTGGTGGAGGAACCTCAATCCCCCTGGAAGCACAAGGTACTGACCCTTCTTCCACATACACAATTAATATGTTTGACTCCTATGGAGATGGATGGAATGCCCATGAAATCACTTTAGATGTTGGAGGTGTTACAGCTGGCCCTTTCGGCATTACAGGTGCTCAAGGAGGATTTAATTCTGAAACTTTTACCGTTAATGAAGGTGACTTAATTGTCGCTACATGGACTGCTGGTGGTTTTGCCTCAGAAATTTCTTTTAATATAACCGACAATAATGGTACCATAGTTTTTAGTGGTGTTGTAGATGACCAGATTAATTATACGGTTCCTGAAATTGGACCATATACATTGTCTTGGTATGATGCTCCAGGAGGAACACTTTTGGGAACTGGATCTCCTTTAGAAGCTATTGGAACCACCGTGATGCCCACGGCATCGACTGGAAGCTACAACTTTTATGTTACGCAAACAGGAGTGGCATGCACAGAAAGTGCTGCAGTTGAATTGGTTGTTGATATTACTGATGTTAATGTTGACATTACAGCTCAAGATGTTTCTTGTGCAGGCAATACTGATGGATCTTTTACCATTACAAATGTCTCTTGTGGGACTGCCCCTTTCAACTTCTCAGTTGATGGAGGCGCATTTGGCCCCGCCCCAACCGATTTAGCGGCCGGGACTTATGTTGTTATTGTAGAAGATGATGCTGGTTTATTCAGCGCACCGGTAACGGTAGTTGTTGGTACACCAAATACGGTTATACCTCCATCTCCAACATCAAATTCACCTCTTTCTTTTTGTGGTGGAGTGAGCTCTATTCCTCTAGAAGCTAACATCCAGGGACTTTCTCTTACATATACTATTAATATGTTTGATTCTTGGGGTGATGGATGGAACGGTAATACCATTAATATTTACAATCAAAATGGAGATTTACTTGTTTCTGCTACAATTGCAGCAGGAGCAACAGGAAGTGAAGCTTTTACTGTAACTGAGGGTGACCTTCTTACAGCTTCTTGGGATTTAGGTTCCTTTACAAACGAGGTTTCTTTTGATCTCCTCGATGAGAGTTCAACTGTTATTCACTCTGGAGGTTATGACGACCCTATAAACTATACTGTACCGATGGGAGCTTATTCCTTAAATTGGTATGACGCTGTTGGTGGTGCATTAATAGGAACCGGTTCTCCTCTAGAAGCGATTGGTACTTCGGTTTTACCAACGGCTACTGTTGGTTCTTACGACTTTTTTGTTGCACAACAAAATGGAGGTTGTGAAAGCGCTCCTGTTCAGGTCACAGTTAATATTTCTGATGTAAATGTGACGCTGGTTGCTGAGGACGAATCATGTACTGGTTATTCAAATGGTACATTTACTATTTCAAATGTTGAATGTGGTACTGCACCTTTTACATTTTCAGTAGATAGTGGTGCTTTTGGACCTGCTCCTCTACTTACGGCAGGAATTTACAGCGTTGTTGTTATGGATGATGCGGGCTTAGAGAGTAGTCCAATTTCAGTTACCATCAACACAACGGAAACAGTTGTGCCTTTTGGCCCAGTGGTTGAAAATACTGATTTATATGCCTGTGTTGGCGACACAACAGTGTCACTAGAAGCAACTGGCGAGATGACTGGAACGGATTCGTTATTAACGACAATGGCGGACAACAATGGTGCTCAATCAAATATGTTTGCACTTACCGCTCTTCAAGAAACTACCATTTCAGATTTTGCAATGAATTTAGATCCTGGTACCGCAGCAACAATTGATGTGTATTATCGTCCAGACAATTACTTAACTGTTCCTGGATCAAACAACGATGGTACTGGATGGTCTCTTGTTGGAACAGCAACTGGCGTTGCTACGTCAGGTGTTACATATACTGACATCCCAGTTGGAGTTAACATTACAATCCCTCAGGGAGAAACTTATTCTTTCCATATTGCTGTAACAGGTACAGGTGTAAATTATACTAATGGTACTGGGCTTGGAAACGTCTATGCATCAAATGCAAGTCTTGAATTCCTTGAAGGTCATGGTGGTGGCGGCTTATTTGACTGCAACTTTCAACCTAGAGTTTGGAATGGTTTGATTCGTTACGAAGCAACTCAATATATTGACGTTACATGGTTTGACATGGCAGCTGGTGGTGTAGTTGTTGCAGATGGCTCTCCGGCAGAAGCTTTGGGAACTACTGTACTTCCTGATGCAAACACTGCGGGTGATTATTCTTTTTATGTTGCTAGTAACAATAATGGTTGCTATAGTGTAGAAACAGAAGAGGTAGTTGTACATGTTTCAAATGTAAATGTTGCACTTTCATCTATTGATGCATCTTGTAATACAGGAACTGATGGTTCGTTTACTATAGATTCAGTACAATGTGGAGCTGTTCCATATTCGTTTATTGTTGATGGTGGTGCGGCTGGTCCTGCTCCAACTGATCTTTCTCCTGGAATATACGAAATCATTGTTGTTGATGGAAACAACGATTCTTCTAGTGTTTATTACTTAACTGTAGGAAGCGCTGCTGGACCAAGTGATTTAGTAATCAATGATTTAACAGATAACAGTGTTGAAGTTTCTTGGAATGCAAATGGTTCTGAGACAAGTTGGATTATTGAATACGGAGCGCCAGGATTCGTACCTGGAACTGGAGATGAGATAGGAACTTTAACTGTTTCGGATACGGTAGGTATTGTAACAGGCTTGGATGGAAATACTGATTATGACTTCTATGTTTCTGCCGATTGCGGAACAACACCGGGCGATTGGGGAGCAATTTCATTCACCACAGACTGTGGGGTTTATGGACTACCATTCAATGAAACATTTGAAGATGATTCAGAAACAAGAATTTGTTGGTATAATATCAATGAGGTTGGAACTGATGACTGGACCTATCAGACAGGTTCTAGTGGTGGAGCCGTTAATACAGCGTATGAAGGTGATCTAAATGCAAGGTACGTAAGTGCAAGTGTCACCTCTACAGCTAAATTAGCTTCTCCGAGAATTGACATATCGACACAAGACAGTGTGGCATTAGTATTCGCTTATGCGCAGCAGGTATGGTTTGGTGACCAAAACATAACTAAAGTATATAAAAGGTTAGGAGACACATTACCTTGGGAGGAAATAGCTTCTTATGATGTAGACACTCCCGAATGGACATTAGATACTCTATACATCGCAGACTCTAGTGCTCAATTGGAAATAGCATTTGAAGGGATCAATAACTGGGGTTATGCCAATGTTGTTGATGCCGTTGAAGTACTTCCTTGTTCTTTAGAGCCAGGGATTGATGGATCAGATAACGTATGTAGAGCTGTTGAAACAGTTGATTTGAATTCATTCATTACCGCAGGAGAGGATTTCGGTTATTGGAGCTTCCCAGCAAATGAATCATTTGTTACTGGTTCTATTGCATCAGTTCAGTTCTTGCCTGAAGGTACTCATGATTTCTTGTATGTTGTAAGTACGCCTTGTGCTTCAGATACAACCATTGCTTCACTAGTAATCTATGGACCATCTTCAGCAGGTAATGATGGTGGAGATACAATATGTATGAATGAGCCATATAATTTATTGTCGTCGCTTTCAGGTACTATTGACTTGGGCGGACAATGGATTGATCCAACAGGAGCAACATTAGCTGGACCTGCCATAACTGGCAGCTCTATTCCTGGAAGTTATAATTATCAATATGTAACGACAAATGGTGTCTGTGATGCTGATACTTCTACAGTTTTACTATTTGTTAATCCGGATTGTGATTACTTAGGATTAATGGAAGCTGATTTAGGATTCTTTGAATTGTATCCAAATCCAACAAGTGGAGAATTCTCAATTCAGGCTAATGATGCCGAAGGGTTCTTCAGCGTTGAAGTTACAGACCTAAATGGTAGAATCGTAAGTACTTTGAAAAACTTCATAACAGCCAATGAAATTAAATCTATCGATTTAAGTTCTTCTGAAAATGGAGTGTACTTTGTTAAGATCTATAACAACAATGTGTTTAGAACCTATAGATTGGTGAAGAATTAGATTGTTATAAATTAAAATTAAAGGGAGGTTTTGCCTCCCTTTTTTTATTTTTATAAATAAGATGTCGAAACTCCCTCAAATAACAACAAGTATCTTTAGTAAGATGTCACTCATGGCTAATAAATATAATGCCATCAACCTTTCCCAGGGATTTCCAGATTTTCCAATAGATAGTGAGTTAACTCGCATTGTTGAAAAAGCAGTCAAACAAAATGTTCATCAATACTGTCCCTCTTCTGGACACTTTGGGCTTCTTGAACAAATAGGCTTGCTCATTCATAATACATATCAACGAGAAATAAATATTAAAGAAGAATTGCTCATTACAGCTGGAGCAACTCAAGGAATTTTTACTACTATTCAAGCAATAGTAGAACCTGAAGATGAGGTAATTATTCTAGATCCTAGCTATGATTGCTATATTGCACCTGTTCTGCTGTGTAAAGGCAAACCCATAAGAATCTCTCTTGACAATGATTTTTTGCCAGATTGGACAACTATAAAAAAACATATTACCCGAAAAACCAAACTCATTATTACCAATAATCCTCATAATCCATCAGGACGTACTTGGAATAAAAATGATATGGAACAGCTCGGCCTGCTTTTAAATGAAAATCCAAATTTATACCTGCTCTCGGATGAAGTTTATGAATATATTACTTTCGAAAAACAACACCTCTCTGCACATTTATATGACTCGTTAAGGTCTAGATCAATAATTGTATCATCTTTCGGTAAAACATTGCATGTAACTGGATGGAAAATGGGCTACCTCATTGCTGAAAAAAAGATCATGGATGAAATTAAAAAAATACACCAATACATGGTCTTCTCTGTAAATAGCTTGTGTCAGCATGTCATTTATGAATATTTGAAATGCAATTCTTTACAAAATATTGGAGCGCTTTATCAGGGTAAAAGAGACCTGTTTCGAAGTGGAATAAAAAACAGCAGGTTCAAAGTTCTTCAATGTGATGGAACCTATTTTCAAACTTTAGATTACTCAAGCATTTCCGATAAACCTGATATTGAATACGCTGAAGAGCTGACTAAGGATTTTGGCGTAGCTTCAATACCCATTTCTGTGTTTAGTGAAAACAATCAACATAAAAACATGCTTCGTTTTTGCTTTGCAAAGCAAGACGAAACAATAGCTCAAGCAACAAATTTATTATGCAACATTTGAAAATCGGTATACTACAATTTAACCAAGCCTGGGAAAACAAATCGCTTAATTACAAGAATATTCGAAAGCTAATCGATACTGAGGTAGAAATTGACCTGCTCCTTCTTCCTGAAATGTTTCACACAGGATTTTCAATGAATATCGACCATGCAGAACCTATGAAAAACTCAAATGGCATAAATTTTTTAAAAGCCCTATCGCGTGAATTAAATTGTGCCATATACACCTCTTTAATTATTAAAGAAAAAGGCAATATCTACAATCGCGGTGTTTTTATAGATCCCAATGAAAAAATTCACGTTTATGACAAGAGAAAAACATTCGGATTGGCTGGTGAGGATAAGACTTACTCCTCTGGTAAAGGTCCAACGATTATTGATTATAAAGGCTGGAAGATAACTCTCCAAATATGCTATGACCTACGATTTCCTGAATTATGTGCAAATCGATTAGGGAAGGATAGACAACCCGAATTCGATGTTATACTTTATATAGCTAATTGGCCGGAAAAGAGAATTAAACATTGGAGTACCTTATTAAAGGCAAGGGCAATTGAAAATCAGGCTTATGTTGTGGCTTGTAATCGAGTTGGTGTAGATTATAACGACATCAACTATGTTGGGGGTTCGTGTATAATAAATGCCATGGGAGAAATCATATCCAAAGAATCAAATAAGGAAGAATTCATTGTGTATGATATTCATAAATCGAACCTCAATGACACCCGGAATCAGCTCCCCTTTTTGAAAGATAGATGATATTCTTTAGGAGTTTTGTATATTTACGCACCTTATAATATAACAAAATGAAAAAACGTATACTACTTTTTTGCTTGATTCTAATTTCAAGTACATCTTGGTCTCAAAAAGACCTCAGAATTCCTTCAATGGAAGAGCTCCTTTCAGAAGGGAAGCAAAACCTTAGAGCTCCTCTTGAAAAAGATTTAGGAATAACCATTTGGTCAGATAATTTTGATGACCCAGCTACTTGGACATTAGACAATAATGGCCTTGGTGGTGCGGAATATGGTTGGAATATAAATGATGTTTCAGAAGGATGGTGGTCATCAGCGGGAATCAATTCCGCTTCGGGTGGAAACTATGCCGAATTGGTTAATGGAGACCCAATCGCAGGAACACAAGAATTAGATGTTATTCTTACCATGACGACTGTAGATCCTATTGACGTTATCGCATTAGCGGGAACAAATCAAATAACCCTTGAGTTTGAGCAATATGGAGCTAGGTTTAATGATTTACAACAAATCTCTATCAGTACAGATGGAGTGAACTTTGTTCCAGTAGGAGACAATTTGGATAAGCCAGTACTTTCACAATCGGGTGGTGCACCTTATGATAACCCAGATTTAAAACAAATCAACTTGGGAACAATATTAACACCTACCAATGATCCTATATGGATTCGTTTTTCTTGGACCACAAATTATCCCGCATCCTCTACTAATCCTAATGTATGGGTTACTTATGGGTGGTATATAGATGATGTCAAGCTCGTTTCTAACCCTGACAATGACCTTGAAATTACTGATACTTATTGGGGAACCGAAGGCTTGTATTATTATAGAATACCTACCACTCAGGTAGCACCTATTGATTTTCAAGTTTCCGTTTTTAATGGTGGTATTGATGCTCAGAATAATACTCAACTCAATGTTGACATCAACTCAGGCGTTTTTACCGGGACCAGTGATCCTGTCACTGTTGCTCCATTAGACACAGCTGATTTGACCCTTTCTACTCAATTTACTCCTGCTGCGAGTACAATGAATTATACGATTTCACAAACAATAACCTCTGATTCCACTGATGATGTTCCATCTAATAATGAAATATCTAACGTGACTTTTTATGTTACTGATTATACTTATGCAAGAGACAATAACGATCCTGCTGGAAGTACAACGAACGGTACTGATGGATTCGAGGTTGGTAATCTATTTGATATTTGGAATGATCAAGAGTTAAAGGCGCTGACAGTTAGACTACCAGGAGGTACTAATGGAGCGACAGTTGGAACTGAATTTTACATGAAGCTTTATTCTGTTGACCCAAGTTCAGGTGATTTTGTTTATGAAATGGAATCTGATCCGATTATTGTTGAAACTGGAATGCTGAATCAAAACATTACAATCCCTTTATTGTCGCCTGTTTTCTTAACGGCGAATACTACATACCTTGCTGTCGCCGGCTCATATACCGAAGGCTTTAGGGTTAGTAGCGCAGGAGGCTCAGTGCCTCAAACATCATTCTTCTTAGACTTGGCAGACGGAACTTGGTACTACACAACATCTACTCCTATGGTTAGAATGGATTTTGATCCTACTATCGGTATTGAAGAAAACAATTCCAATATCCAAGTTGGGTCTATATTTCCTAACCCAACTAGTGAGGAAGCAAGAATTAGGCTGAACCTTATGAATGCCTCTAGTTTGGACATCACAGTGACTGATATGTACGGCAAAACTATTTCAACTACTACCATTGATTCACAATCAGGTCAAAACGAATACTTTATCAATACTACAGCATTTACTAGCGGACTTTATTGTGTGCATGTATTTGATGGTGTAAATACGATAACAAGAAAATTCACGAAACAATAAGGTAGAACTTATTTAATTTAGAAGCCGGCAATGCCGGCTTTTTTTATGTTTGATTTTGAAATTGGTTTTCTTGGGCTTTTCCTCACAAGCTTTTTGGCTGCAACAATTATTCCTATTGCTTCAGAAGCATTTTTAATTGTAATGCTAACTGTAGGCTACCATCCCATTGCATGTCTTTTTTGTGCAAGTGCTGGAAACACTCTGGGTGGATGGCTAAATTATTTTATTGGAAGAATGGGAAACCCATATTGGCTTAAGGTTTTCGGAGCTTCTTTAGAGAAAGTAGACAAATGGAAAAACCAGGTCAAAAAATACGGGTATTGGATGGCTTTATTTAGCTGGCTACCATTAATTGGAGACCTTTTGGGAATTGCTTTGGGGTTTTTTAGGGTAAGCTGGATTCCATCATTCATATTTATATTCATAGGAAAGTTTTTAAGGTATCTCATCATAATTATTCTATTCAACCAACTATAATTTTCATTGAGTACATACCAAATTGAATAATATATTTTATTTTTAACCCAATGGAAAAACTGTTTGATCTAATTCGAAACTCAATTGATAGCTTTCGACTTAAAAACGAAAGAGAAGATTTTGAGATAATTTCATCCAATATAGATAGTGGAGTTGTATTCAAAGGAACGAATTTATGGATATTGGTTTTTGCCGTATTTATTTGCTCTTTAGGATTAAATGTGAATTCTGCTGCAGTTGTAATTGGGGCCATGCTTGTATCTCCAATAATGGGCCCTATCATTGGGATGGGGTTTGGGATAGCCACAACAGATTTAGATCTCTTAAAGAAGGCATTATATAATTATTTATTTGCGGGTCTAGTTGGACTTATTGCTTCCACATTATATTTTTCACTTACTCCAATAAATGTGGCTCAAACAGAGATGCTTGCCAGAACCTCACCCAATATTTATGATGTCCTAATTGCATTTTTTGGTGGTCTCGCTGGAATTATTGCCATTGCCAGTAAAATGAAAGGCAACGTAATACCAGGAGTTGCCATAGCTACGGCATTAATGCCTCCTCTTTGTACTGCTGGTTATGGCTTAGCAACATTTCAAATGGAGTTTTTTTTCGGTGCCTTTTATTTGTTTTTTATAAATACCGTATTCATTTCTCTTGCCACTTTATTGACATCTCGAATTCTCAAATTTCCACAAAAGGCAAATTTGGATACAAAAATCGCAAAACGAACAAACCGAATCATATTAGTCATTACTGTTTTGACAATAATACCAAGTATTTATTTTGGTTATACAATGGTGCAGCAGGATAGGTATAATCAAAAAGCGGAAGAATTCCTCAAGAGTGAAATCGCTACCAACCCCATACCTAATGTGTATTTGTTAGACCAAGAAGTGGATGCTGCAAACGAAAAAATCACCTTGACATATGGGGGTGAATTAATCCCAGAAGAAGAGCAAGAAGCAATGAAAAGAAAGCTATCTATTTTTGACCTAAAAAACACCACTCTGGTGATTAAGCAGGGATTTGCAAATCTAAAAGACAAAGAGGATATTAATCCACTAGCTGCGGAATTAATGGCCACGAAGCAACAGGTTACATATATTAAAGATGAATTACAAATCAAAAATGCGAATCTTGACAGTGTTCAAATGATTAGGGATGTAGGAGGTCAGGTATATAAAGAATTAAAAGCTCAGTACCCTTTGGTATCATCTCTAACTATGCAACCTGGCATCAAACACACTGATTCGATTGGAACAAATGCATGGCTTATTCAAATTTGTCATGACAGTGTTTTGGTTAAAGAAGATCGTAGCAGGATACGTTCGTGGCTGAAAGCACGTGTAAATGGCGAAGAAGTATTTGTAAATTTTAACTCAACGGATACAACTATTTATCGTAAAATAAATATGTCGAGAATTGAATCTTTATTTGATCGAGTTAAACGCTTTAATCCGTAGGGAGTTGTTTTTTGAATGGATCAGTTCCATTTTCCAGGTTTTTTAGTGTAATCGTTATTTTCTTGTCCATTTCAATGTCTTTTAAGCTACTATTCAGCATGTTGTTCGGGGTAAGCTTTAAAGTTGAAATCGAAATAGGCAGACCAGAGTGTTTTAAGAATATTGTTGCAGGATTTCCGTGTGTCGCTTGCAGAGAACCCAAACAGGGCGTTCCAATTACCTTGCCTCGATTAGTCTCTTTAAACCATGAAGCTAATAGAACAGAGGCTGACATTGAAAGGCCATTTGTATACAAGGAACATTTTCCATTGTATATATAGTTGTTGGGATTAGAAAGTTTCTTTTCATATAAAATAGTACTTACAGTTCCTTTAGGACTGTTAAAAAAATCATACTCCTTACTAATCATTCCTCGAGGGTATACTCTCTTTGCTTTTTTTATAAAATCTATTTTTTTCAATTTTGATAAAGACTCAAACCGATCTAGATCGCTTCTCTTGTATGAATAGTTGAGATCATACGTTTGCCCATCAGTGTTTATGTAGCTCAATAAATGCTCAAGCAATAAGATAAATCCACCATGATTTTCTCTAATATCTATTACTACTGAGCTCACGGTAGTGTTTTCAACTAAACTAAAAAACCGGTCTATTGTTTTCTTGAATCTCTTTTCATTTGCTGATTCAAATGAATATATTCGTAAATAGGCAATGTCATTGAGGAACTCATACTCAATTGAATTCTTCGTGTACCACTCCTCATCCTTGAATAATTTATTCACCTTTATTCGGTTTAAATTAGCAAACGAGGTGTCTCCTGAAGTATTCACATACTTGCATAGAACTTCATTCTCAAATTTGAAATTTCGAACATTAAATACAATGCCCATCATTCTACTTGTAATTTCATTTATAGCAGACTCAGTGTAAGCTTCTTTTGGGCTAAAAAGACTTGTTAGCTTAAATAGACTATCCACACTCATTTCTCCTACTTCTAGAACTTCCACTCCAACTGGAAGCCTATTTTTATAAGTTTTGGATAAATAGTACCTTGAATCAATTTTTTTCAAATAAAACGGTGCTATTCTGTAATTTTTACTAGACAAAACAAGAAGGTCTCTAGGGTTAAAAAAAGTATGTGAGTCTCTTATGTTTTTTAAAAAGCCAGAAACAACCAAAGAAAAATCAAATACACTTTTCGGAAATGAAACAGCATTATGCGCACTCATATATGCAGAGTCTAGTTGTTCTTTTGTACAGTATAAAAATGGATTCGGGTGCGTTTTTAAAACAGTCTCATACAGTTGACTAAGGTCTTTCTGCATAGAGTTTGGACATATAAAAATGCTCGCTCCTAAAATGTTTTTATGCTGAACATAATCATCGCAGTATTGGGCGTTTACCGAAAATATGAAGAACACAAAGTAGAAAAGAGCTGCTTTATTCAATAAAACTTAATTTTGATTCGAAAATACGTCTAAAGTTCAATAGTATCGAAATTATTGCCAATAAAAATCAATTAAAAATGTTAAATTTGGATTCTTAGATTATTGTTTTAAACACTTTGTTAAAGCAAATGTTTTTATAGAATGAAAACTGTTCTTATTTCTGGTGGAAGAGGCTTAATTGGTAAATCTTTATCGCGCTTATTAAAGCAAAAAGGGTATACCGTTTACAAACTGACTCGTAGGCCTAAAAAAAACAGTCATATTTACTGGAATCCTGAAAAACAAACCATCGAGAGTAAGCATTTATCAGAGATAGATGTTATTATTAACCTAGCTGGATCAAATATTGCGGACAAAAAATGGAGCAATGATCGTAAAACAGACTTGGTGAATTCAAGAGTTAATTCTATACATTTTCTTAAAACGGCTGCTGAAAAGATGCCCAATTTAAAGTATTACATCAGTGCGTCGGGAATCAATTGTTACGGTTATAACGGCCCTCATGAAAAAACGGAAACAGACCCTTATGGCAAGGACTTTTTATCTCAACTTGTAAAGGATTGGGAGATGGCAAGTGATTCTTTCCGGAGCACCTGTCCAGTGGCAAAATTAAGAATTGCGATGGTTATTGATGGGCGAGGTGGTGCTCTAAAAAAAATAATGCAACCAATTAAATTTGGTTTAGGAAGCCCTTTAGGTTCTGGTAAGCAATATGTTCCCTGGATTCATATTGATGATCTATGTAATATGTTTGCGTATTGTATAGAAAATAATATTTCAGGAACCTTTAATGCGGCAAACGGTTACATCTCTAATCGTGAATTGATGAAAACAATTACAAAAAAGATGAAAAAACCATTTTTCTTGCCCTCAGTTCCAAAAGGAATATTAAAAGTTTTCCTAGGCGAAATGGCGACAATGCTGACTGAAAGCTTAAAAGTTTCCAATAAAAAAATTAGAAACGCGGGGTTCCGATTTAGATATTCAAACTTCGATTCTGCAATCACTGATTTCGTAAAAAAATAAATCAAAATAATGCTAACATTGAAATGTAGAAAAATAGCTTGACTATTTTAGCTGCAGTTCTCGATTAAAAGCTAACTTTCATAAAAAGATTTTAATGGCTAAAAAAGAAAAAATATACGTTCTCGATACTTCCGTTCTACTTCACGATCATCAATCCATATCTACATTCGAGGATAACAATGTCGCAATCCCTATCACCGTACTTGAAGAGCTCGATAAATTTAAAGTCGGAAATGACACGAAAAACTTCTGCGCAAGAGAGGTTATTCGATTTATTGATCGGCTCTCGGGTAATGGCGGATTACAAGATTGGATTTCATTAGGAAAGGACAAAGGTGATTTTCGTGTTATCATGGAATACAAACCTAAAAAACTCGACGCTGAATCCATTTATGCGGAAGGAAAAAATGACCATAAAATCATTAATGCAGCACTTTATTTAAAAGAAAAAGAACCTAAAAAAGCCGTAACCCTCGTTACTAAAGACATTAATCTTAGAATAAAAGCAAAAGCGCTAGGCGTAATTGCAGAAGACTACGAAACAGGAAAAGTTACTATTCAAAGTGAAGAAAAGTCGAATACAATCGAAGGTGTTGATTCGGAAAAAATTAGAGAGATTTTCACAAAGGGCAGAATAGATGTGGATGATGTATTAGGGAATAATAAGCTTGTGAATGGTTATTATATTTTAAAAAATGGAAAATCCTCTTCTTTGGCGTTTTACAATCATACTGTTGAACAAATTGAGAGAATTGAAAAGGAATTTGTTTATGGAATAAAGCCTAAAAATGCTGAGCAAGCTTTTGCTTTTCACGCATTAATGAATTCAAATATTAAGCTCGTCGCAATACAAGGTGTTGCTGGTACTGGGAAAACGCTCCTAGCCTTAGCCTCTGCCCTTGAACAAGCCAAACAATTCAATCAAATTATATTGGCAAGACCCATAGTGCCATTATCCAATAAAGAAATTGGTTTTCTACCAGGTGATGCCAATGACAAGATAGGCCCATACATGGAGCCTCTTTTTGACAATCTAAAATTTATAAAATCACAATTCGGAACCAACGAAAAGAAACACAAAGCCATCATCGAAATGCAGGAGTCAGGTAAAATCTTAATAACACCTCTGGCCTTTATTCGTGGTAGAAGTCTTTCTAATATCATGTTTATCATTGATGAAGCGCAAAACTTAACACCTCATGAGGTAAAAACAATAATCACTAGAGCGGGAGAAAACACTAAAATAGTTTTCACTGGAGATGTTCATCAAATTGACACTCCATATCTTGACGAAAATAGTAATGGATTGGCTTATCTTATTGATCGGCTTACGGGTCAGTCTTTATTTTCAAATGTTAAACTTGAAAAAGGAGAACGCTCAGAATTGGCAAATTTGGCCAATGAACTCTTGTAGCTCATATCGTTAAATACTATAAATTAGGTGCTTCTTTATTCTTCTTTTCAACTCGCACCAATTCCCCAAAATAAAGATTTTTAGAGGTTTTTGTATTCATCTTTAATTGATTTACCTGGGATTTTCTATCAGGGAAATACATGGATGTCATTTCCTTTAATGTATCACTTTCAATTATAGGTGAATAGGTATTAAGAATTAAAAATCCATCTTCCGACAATACGCCAGCGCTTGCCGACATAAGTGCATCTATTTGATCTTCAAGCTTCCATCGTTCTCCTTTTGCTCCAATACCCCAAGCAGGAGGATCCATTATTATAGACTGGAATTTATTACCTCTCTTTACCTCTCTGTTTAAAAATTTAAGTGCATCTTCATGAACCCATCGAATGTTTAATAATCTACTCAATTCCATGTTTTTCTTTGCCCAAGTTATCATCGGCTTAACTGAGTCGACATGAATGGTATCAGCGCCTCGATTTCTAGCTGCGCATGATGCTGCGCCTGTATAGGCAAATAGATTCAAGAACCGATGATCTGAATTTACATTTTCATTAATATAATCCCAATTTTTTCGTTGCTCGGGAAATAAGCCAAGGTGTTTAAACTTCGTTAATTCTATATGAAACTTGAGTCTTCCGTATGATATTGTTTGTGATCGGGGAGCATCTTTGATAAGTTGCTTCCAAACTCCCTTTTTACCTTTCTTTTCAATAAATTCCCAATGTGCCATTTTTGACCAATCCGAAAAGGGTAATCCGCTGTGAAAATAGGCTTGAACCTCTGGACGAATCGTAATCAGCTTGCCCCACCTTTCAAGTTTTCGGCCTCCTCCGGCATCAATGAGTTCGTAATCATTCCAAGATTCAGTAAATAATTCCATGGGTAATTTTTATCTCATTTTCGGAGACTTGCGTCTCCCTCCCATCATCTGTGCCATTCGCATTTGATTCTTTGAAGGAGCCATTTGAAGTTGCTGCTGCATTGTCCTTATTTGATCTTTCATCATTCCTGAACTATCTAGTTTTTTAGCCTCAGAAAGTAACGAAACGGCTTCTTTTTTTCTGCCAGTTTGAGCGCAGATTCCTGCCAAATGCATACGTGCCATTGCATTGTCTTCAGGCTTTCTTAAGCCCAAACCTATAGCCTTTCTTAATTTATGCTCGCTTTGCGCCATTCCTTCCTGCTGAGCTCCCATTACTGCTTGTAAAAACAAAATATACGCATGCTGCTTTCTAGGCATGAAATGGGGATGTGTAATGCGATTAATATATTTAAGCGCCTTCTCAGTATTTCCTGTTCTCATTTGATTGAGGGCAAGAATCATATTCTCATTTCTAAAAAATGACAAAATCACAAGAGCAGAAAGAAATATTACAAAAATTCCCCAGCCCCAAGAGCCTGTATAGAAAAGATAAGTGTTAAAGCAAAGTGTAACAGCGGCAACAATACATCTAATAATAAATCCAATCATAATTATTCAATTGTAGCGATACATTTTAATTCAATCGCTATTGGTGTGGGTAATGAGTTTATTTCAACGGTCGTTCTACAGGGACTGTTCTCACTAAAGTATTCTGCATAAATCTTATTATAAGTGTGAAAATCTCTTTTCATGTTGACAAGGAAAACAGTCACATCTATAAGCTGACTCCAGCTAGATCCAGATTCTTCGAGGATTACTTTGACATTGTCAAATACGCTTCGGCATTGTGCTTCAAAGTCAAATTCTATAAAATTTCCGTTATGATCCAATTTCAATCCAGGGACTTTAGAATCCGTTTGATTTGAACCTGCAACACGAGGACCAACTCCCGATAGAAACAACAAATTACCTGCTTTGCGTGCATGCGGATAAAGTCCCACTGGTTTCGGTGCTTTATTTGTAGAAAAATGTTCTTCCATTGAACTAAAATCTTTTGTTAATGCAAATATAATACAAGCATACTAGAAAAGGGTTATTATCACTAACTTTGACATCCTTGCTTCTATTCAAATTGCTATTGATAAATACCAATTCACTTGAACAAACAGTGCAATAAAGGAGTTAGTATTAAATATTTTAAAACAATATGCGTTATTCGAAGGTGAAACTATTCGTGTTAATGTTTACCCTTGTCATGGGGAATTACTTCTGTGCTCAAATCGGTATGGGTCAATGGCGAATGCATGTAGCCTCAGGTCAAGCTATTGATGTCGCATTGGTTGACAATACCGTTTTTACTGCCTTTAAAAATGGGGTTTATATTTATAATAGTGAGACAGAAGAAGAAGAACTCCTTACTGATATCAATGGATTGTCAGACATAGATGTTTCTGCCATATATTATGACCCCGTGGAAGGTGTTGTTCTTGTGGGATATGAAAACGGAAACATCGATAAAATCACAAGTGACAATATTTACAACATCCCCGCCATTAAATTGGCACAAATTCCAAATAGCAAAAGAATTAATAGATTTGAAAGATCAGGAGATTACATATACGTAGCTACTGATTTTTGTGTCTCTAAACTTGACATCAATAAAGATGAAATTAAGGATACGTATTATCCCACTAATGGAAATGAAGCTATTCTTGACATTAGCTTTTCTGGGGACACCATTTTTGCTCTTAGCTCAAACAAACTTAAATATGGCCTCTTATCAAATCCGGCCCTTCCAGATGAGAGTCAATGGCAAATTGATGTCAGGCTCCCTCTAATTACTGAAAATTCATATACCGAAATTGAGTTTTTTCAAAATAAGCAAATGGTTTTGTTTAAAAAAGATGGGTATGGAATGGACAGCGTGTTCTATCTTAATGATACCGGTTTAGATTTGCTCACGGACACTCCTTTTTCCTTGGAAATAAACTCAATAAACATATTAAATGACACCACGTTTGCGGTTAACATGGATGGTGCAATATATATTTATGATGGAATGCTCTCCAATACAGCATCCTATAATTCTGGGAACATGTTTATCTGGATTTCTCCATTAAGAACGGCAATGAATAGTCAAGGAATTTGGTCAGCAGACAAAACGAAAGGACTCTTTTTATTTACATCGGGAATTGGCTATAAAAGATACCCTATCATTGGACCCTATAACAACGATTTTTATTCGATGGACTGGCAAAATGATAAACTTGCCATTGCTAGCGGAAGGTTAAATGGCAAACTTCCCTCATTTAGCAGAAATGGTATACATCTCTTTGAAAATGAAGGTTGGGATTTTCATAATGTAACGAATGTCCAAGAATGGGAGGATAAAAATATTTGGGATTTTATTGATGTCGCAGTGAATCCCACAAAAACAACCGAGGTTGCTGTGTCTTCATATTCAGAAGAACCATTAAGTATATTTAATAATGACTCCGTAACGCTTTATAATGATTTGAATTCGACCATTGAGTTTACAGAAAGTGGAAATGGTTGGTCCCTGGTTTCAAGTGTCTCCTACGATCTAGATGGCAACTTATGGGCTTTAAATGGATATACGGATAAACCACTGAATGTGAGGGATGCGAATGGTGATTGGATGAATTTTGATTGTGGCCAAAGTGCTAGAAACATTTATACCAAAAAAATGATTATTGACTTTAATGATCAGATTTGGTTTGCGTCGGAAAACAAAGGTCTTTTCGGGTACAATCATAATGGGTCTATAAATAATTCAAGTGATGACCAATATGTACAATTGACTTCCGGGTCGAATTCTGGAAACCTACCTTCAGATAATGTCACAGCAATTGCTGCGGATTTTGATGGAGAAATATGGATTGGAACAGATGCAGGATTTGCCATCTTATATAATGCTTCTAATGCGTTTGGTGCAAATCCTGGTGATTATGATGCTCAAAGGGTAAAGGTTTCTTTTGAAGGAAATGTGGAATATGTTTTGGGAAGTACGCACATTACAGATATTGAAGTGGATGGTGGAAACCGGAAATGGATGGCCACGGCAAATGCTGGAATTCTTCTCCTTAGTGCTGATGGTTCAGAAATATTAGAGCAATTCACTGTCGAAAATTCTCCTCTTATTTCAAATAACATATTTGATTTAAAATTGGACCAATCTAATGGAGAGCTATATATAATTACTGACAAAGGCTTGGTTTCATATCGTTCAGATGCCAGTTACGAAGACCCCACATACGAGGGGTTTGTCGTGTTTCCCAATCCGGTTCGTCCCAATTTTTCTGGTCCTGTTACTATTCAAGGTATTCGATACAATTCGGATGTTAAAATCACTGATGCTGCAGGAAACCTAGTCTATAAAACAACTTCGAACGGAGGAACTGCAACCTGGAATTGTAATGCCATAAATGGAGAGCCTGTTGTGACTGGAGTATATTTTATATGGACGGCTACAAATGCAGGAAAAGATAAAAAAGTAGGAAAGGTATTAGTTATAAAATAATTCATGCTCAGATACATTAAAAAGTTTAGCGCCCGAATACAGAAATATAATTCGAAATCAAAAGAATACAGTACTGTGATTTCAAATTTTGAGATTCAAGGGTACGGAGTTATCTCTTTCGCCCAATGGCAGCACCCAAAAGAACAACCCAAAACAATCACTAAAAAAAATATTGATTTTTACAAAGCCCTTGGCGTAGAGGGAAAAGTGATTATAGATGTCGGAACTCATACTGGTGACACCACCATTCCAATGGGTATTGCTGCGGGTAAACAAGGGCTTGTGATTGGACTAGAGCCGAATAAGTATGTATTCAAGGTCCTCGAGGAAAATATCAGATTAAATCTTTCTATTACAAATATTGACGCTTACTGCTTTGCGGCAACAATTGAGAATGGGAACTTTGTTTTCAATTACTCGGACCCATCATTTTGTAATGGTGGGTATTTATCAGAAATAGAAAATCAGAATCACAATCACTTTTTCCCATTGGACGTAAAGGGTAAAAACTTAAACACCTTTTTGAAGGAAAAATATTCAAATCGCATAAGTGACATTTCTCTAATTAAGATTGATGCAGAAGGCTATGACAAGGAAATTATTAAAACCCTTTCTGATATTTTAAAAGCACAAAAGCCAATACTAATGGTTGAGTGTTACAAGAAGCTAAATTTTGAAGAAAGAGAAGAGCTTTTTAGTGTTTTAGAAGAGTTGAATTATAAGTTATATATGCTAAATGATTTTGAATCGCTTCATGAGCTAAAAAGAATTAACCTCAAGCAAATGCACCTCACAAAGCATTTTGAAATTCTAGCGATTCATAACATGTCAATGACAAATCCTATTACTGACTAATTGATTACGTTTTCAGAATAATAATTATTCGTTGTGAAATAATCTAACAAAGCTTCTTTTACGAGATGCTGTTGTTCATCAGAACCAATCGATGGCAGCTTATTAACAAGCTCAAAATGAGGCCATCCTTCTTCATCTCTACCTTTAAATTCATAATATCCCGCGGGAACAAGAAGTGTACAAATAGCTACATGAATTAGGTCCGTTTTATCCTGCTTGGAATATTTTTTATGCCCCTTTCCATATTCATTTACTCCAATTAAAAATAGCATGGCATGTATATCTAAATCTTCACCAAAAGTTTGCTCTAAATGATTAGTTAATTTCTGAAAGCGCAATTCAAGGTCGTGGTCCATAACACAAAGGTAAGCTATGTCTTTTAGAAATATACAATAGATTTATTTTAGGTCGAAAATGGCTTCTCGTTTTGTAGCTGAATCACCCCCAATAAAAACTGAGAATTTTCCGGGCTCTGATTCCCATTTTTTACGTGCAGAATAAAATTTCAATAGATCCGAATTAATGATAAAGCTTATGGTTTGTGATTCTCCAGGTTCTAACTCAATCAATTTAAACCCTTTTAATTCTTTTACAGGGCGCGTAGCACTAGCAAAATGATCCTTTATATACATTTGAACTACCTCTTTGCCTTTAACTTTTCCTGTATTTTTTACGTTCACTGAAACCGTGATTTGTGAATTATTCGTTAATGTGTTAGAGTTCATTTCAATTTCAGAATATTCAAAACTTGTATAACTCAGACCATATCCAAAAGGATATAAAGGAGAATTCTTTTCGTCTCCATAATGTGACCAAAAAACACTACCGGCATCAGCTCCATCAGCACCAGGTCGACCTGTATTTTTATAGTTGTAATATAAAGGCATTTGAGCCACACTTCTAGGGAAGCTCATGGGTAATTTTCCACTAGGATTATAGTCTCCATACAAAACCTGTGCAACAGCATTTCCACTTTCAGTTCCAAGGTGCCATGCCTCAATAATTGCTGGAACATTTTCATCAGCCCAATTTAAAACCAATGGGCGTCCATTCATTAAAACAAGAACTATGTTTGAATTAATCTTTGCTATTTCTTCCAACAGTTCTTGCTGAAACCCAGGTAAGTCAAGCCTTGTCCGGCTTCTTCCCTCTCCAGATTGAAAGCCATATTCACCGAGCACCATGACCACAACATCCGCTTTTTTTGCTGCCTTTTTTGCTGCCTTGAATCCACATTTATCTGTGGTGTTTATCGCGACCTCTTCATGAAACGCGGGAATTGCATTCACCAACCTCACCCCTTGTGCATGTACTATTGTGTTTCCAGAGTACTTCTCCATTCCTTCAAGAACAGAAATGGCTGAATTATTTTCTGCTGCTATTCTCCAATTTCCAAGAGGGCTATTTTTATCATCAGACAATGGGCCAATAAGTGCAATTTTTAGCCCTTCCTTTTGTATGGGAAGGATATTGTTTTCATTTTTTAAAAGGACTATTGATTTTTTTGCGATATCCAATACTCCAGTTCGGATTTCTTCAGAACCAGTAATTTTTTTTTCTCTTTCTTCGTCACAATAAAGATATGGGTCATCAAATAACCCAAGCTCAAATTTGACTTTTAAAATACGACGAACAGCATCGTCAATTTGTGTACTTTGAACTTTCCCATCTTTTAGAAGTGATTTAATGTGATTTAAATAAATGTAGGACTCCATATCCATATCAGAACCTCCGTTAAGTGCTAATTCTCCCGCATGATTTGAGTTTTTCGCATAACCATGATCCATCATTTCTTTTATAGATCCCCAATCAGAAACAACAAAACCGTCAAACCCCCATTCTCCTTTCAAAATATTTCGTTGTAAATTCTCATCAGCTGTTGCTGGAATTCCATTTAATTCATTAAATGAATTCATAAACGTTTTCACTCCGGCATCCACTGCTGCTTTAAAGGGAGGTAATACAATATTATGTAATGTGTTCTCTCCTATATCAACGGTATTATAATCACGTCCACTTTCTACAAATCCATAAGCCGCAAAATGCTTGGCACATGCCGCTACAGTGTTTTGATCTGTTAAGTTGTGCCCTTGAAAACCGTGAACACGTGCTTCGGCAATTCGACTCCCCAAAAATGGATCCTCTCCTGCCCCTTCCATTACGCGTCCCCATCTCGCATCACGAGACACATCAACCATTGGAGCAAAGGTCCAATTAATACCTGCCGCTGAAGCTTCTTTTGCTCCAAGCCTTGCTGAACTCTCAATTGCCTCTAAATCCCAGCTTGCAGCTTCCGCTAATGGAATGGGACTAATGGTTTTGTATCCATGAATTAAATCAAACCCGATAATGAGTGGAATCCCAAGTCTAGATTGATTTACCGCAACCTCTTGAACTGCCCGGACCTCTTTTGCTCCCCTAACATTTAGCATGGATCCCACCCATCCCTTTGCAAGGTGTTCATATTTTTCCTTGGCATTTCCTTCTTTTGGAGAAGGCCCAGTTACGTTCCAAAATCCATTGTATTGATTCATTTGACCTATCTTTTCTTCTAAGGTCATTTTCGATAATAAATCTTCCACTCTCTTGTCTATCGGAATTTCTATTTCTTTCTGAGAAAGACTACTGAAAGAAACAAAAAAGAGATACAAAAGTGATAAGCATAGAACTCTCAAAATAATCATATGATTGAAATATTTACGATTGAATTATAAATTTAATGTTTATTGATTCCAAATGAGAAAAGTTACTAATGTAAAAATGGGGAGCAAAACTCCCCATTCTCATCAAAAAAAAAAATAAAACTCTATTTCTTAATTATTCGACTCGTTGAAATCGAATCTTCTGTTTCTACAACGATTGTATAAACTCCACTTCTTAGGTGGTCTAAATTTAATTTCAAATAGCTTCCGCTAGCACCTTCTAATTCAACAGTCTTTCCGGATAAGTCCACAATTCGAATTTGTTTCATTGACGCCTCTGATGAGATTTCAATTTCCGAATTAAATGGATTTGGAGCAACCGTAAATGAACTTGATTGTTCCTCTACACTAACTGCACAAGGCTCACAACTTTCCCAACAAACTAGGGGTATACTTGGGTCATTTGGTTCAATCATATAATAACGATTTGTATATTGACCAGATGCATCGGTTATCGTGCATGATCCTCCTGGAACAAAAGCTTCTGCGACTGTCCATCCATCTACTGTAAATAGGTACTCAATTTCGTCGTCTACTGTTAATGGTAGTGTCAATTTCCACATACCACTTCCCGCATCGTTCATAGGATTACAATCTCCACACCAGCCATTAAAAGTTCCATTTACATATACTGTTCCAATAGGATCGCTGTATAAGGACATGTCTACGTTGAATGTCACGTTAGATTCACTTCCAGGTCCTCCTGGACAAGCCTCACAGCTATTAAAACATACAACAGGTAAAATTTCATTATCTGCTATTTCTAAAATCCTATTTGTAAACCCTCCGTCGGTAACTGTACAAGTTTCTCCTCCAGCAAAGCTTTCTTGATCAGTCCATCCATCTACAGTGAACTTGTACTGGATAGTCCCCGGATCTAGAGGTAAAGTAACCTTCCATATTCCGCCTCCTGCATCAATCATAGGGTTACAATCTCCACACCAACCATTAAAAGTACCGTTAACGTATACACCAGTACCAATTGTGCCAGTATAATCACTCATATCTACATTGAATGTTACATCGTATGTAGTAGGACCTGAAGTAGTACCAGATTTTTGATAAACAAATGTCCAAAAACCAGGACCAAAGTTTATTGTTGCTGTCATCGTATTCCCATCAGGAGAAAAAGTAACATTGTAAGTTCTCGTGCCCGTTTCTGTTCCTGCTGGAAGTTCTTCGCCATTTAAAACTTTTGGCAACCCTAAATGAGTTCCCATTCCAGAAAGTGTTAAATCACCTGAACCAGCATCATAGGCCCAAGTCCCCGTTGCATCATTATGAGGTGCAACTGGAGCTCCACATTCTTCTGCTGCTACTCCTTGCCATGTTTCGAGCCATGTTTCTCCTCCCATTCCATTTGCAAAATCTCCATTTGATGAAAACACAATGCTGTCATCAAAAAGGCATGCTCTTGTTGCAATGTCTGCGCTCGTATTGAACCACCAATCTCCTGCTCCAGGAGCTGGACCTACAGCAAGAGCTGCTTCTTGCTCAGCTAAATACCATGTTCCCTCAACTTGAGAAAAGCTTGTTCCGGTAATTAATAATAAAAGTAAAGTATAAAATTTCTTCATAATAAGTTGATTTGTTAATTATATAAAGCTAATTTATGAATAATAAGTGTAAAATTGACATTAAGCATGTACTTTTTATAAAAAAACACACAACATTCTAATTAATAACTAATTACGAACACCGTTTCTTTCTTTGAAATGAACAAAATAAATTAGAAATGGTTAAGAATTGCTCAATTTAGATTTGAAAAATAACTGGTATAAAAATGTAAATTTTACTATGAGTTGAGTTGTTTTTTGTTCACATACCATGCAAAAAATGCGAGATAAGCAAAACACAGAACACCAACAATATAACTGTTTTGGATTCCAATACTTTCAGATACTGAGCCTTGTAACCAGCTTATGATTCCACCACCCATAATCATCATGATTAAAAAACTACTGCCTTGGCTAGTATGTTTTCCTAGCCCTCTAACTGATAAAGCAAAAATACATGGCCAAAGTGTACTACAAAATAATCCAACACTTGTAAAAGCATACACACTAACCATTCCTGATGTTTTCATGCCAACAAATAAAGCAACGATTCCCAAATTCGAAAAAATCAACAACATTCTTGCGGCATCACCTTTACTTGCCATATCAGCAGCAATCAACACTAGAATAATTAAACCATAAACATAAAACGGAGTTAAATCATGTTTCGCTATCGCATTTACAAGTAAAAAAACACCGAATGCCAAGTAAGGAGCGAGAAAACGCAACACCTTTTGCCATGTCATGTTATCAGTGAAAGCTTGAACGGCTCCAGTCCAACGACCAATCATTAAACTTGCCCAATACAATGAAACATACGGAGCGATATCTTTAGTAGCATAACCTAAATTGGATTTCATATAATCCGGTAAATTTGCGGCAGTAGATACTTCAACTCCCACATACAAGAAAATAGCAATCATCCCTAATACCAACTGTGGAAATTGTAATGCTGATTTTTTAGTGGACGAAGCTTCCTCAACAGACTCTTCAACTGTTTCGGGATGCTCTGGCAATGATGAAAACTTCAACAATACGGCTACCAATAAAAATGCCATTCCCAATATCAAGTAAGGGATTTTTACACTCTCAATACTCATATCTGTATTCCCTGATGAGGCCGTCCCAAAAATGGCGAAACTTACGATTAATGGTCCTATTGTTGTCCCAAAATTGTTAATTCCACCCGCAAGAGTTAATCGTTGTGATCCCGTTTTTACAGGACCTAAAGCAATTGCTAGTGGGTTGGCGACTGTTTGTTGTAGAGAAAATCCTAATCCAACAGTAAAGAGACCTGCCAGCATTAATGGATAAGACCCCAAATTTGCAGCGGGATAAAATAATAATGTGCCAAGAGCAGATATTACTAAACCCAAAATCAACCCGTTTTTATATCCCATTTTATTCACTAAGTCTTTGCCAATGAATAGCGATATTCCCATATAAATAAGGGACCCAACAGTGTATGAAATGTAAAATGCAATCGAAACAAATTGACTTTGACCTTGGGTTAAATCAAATGCTTCTTTAAAAACTGGTATTAAAATATCATTACTAGCAGCAACGAACCCCCAAAAAAAGAAGACTGTGGTTAACGTAAATAAAGCACTTTGATTTGATTTGGCAGACATGATTTTAACAATTTAGTCGACCAATATAAAGTAAAAAATAGGATTAGCTGATGTTTTTGTTCAGTTTTCTTGAATGTTTCGACAAAGAAAGTGTCTTAATGACGGTTTCAACAATGCCTTTTGTGTCATAACCACATTCTGCCCAAAGTTCTTTTTGAGTTCCATGGTGAATATATTGATCTGGAATTCCTAAACGAATAACTTCTGCTTTATATTTTTGATCCGTCATAAATTCTATCACGGCTGAACCAAAACCTCCCATAACACAACCATCTTCAATGGTAATCACTTTGTCAAACTTGGTGAAAACTTCATGTAGCATTACTTCATCTATAGGCTTTACAAAACGCATGTCATAATGCGCAACTGACGCTCCAAGAGCACTCAATTCGCTTATAGCTGAAACCACGAAATTACCAGGATGACCTATAGAAAGAATCGCCAAGTCTTCCCCGTTAGAAAGGCGCCTCCCTTTTCCTACTGAAATTTCTTTCATTGGCTTTTTCCAATCTGTCATCACACCTTTTCCTCTTGGGTACCTAATGACAAATGGCCCTCTATTTTTCAATTGAGCCGTGTACATTAAATTTCTTAGCTCCTCTTCATTCATTGGTGCCGAAACTGTCATGTTAGGAATACATCTCATGTAAGACAAGTCATAAGCACCATGATGCGTCGCACCATCTGCTCCAACTAGACCTGCCCGATCTAGGCAAAAGACCACATTCAGATTTTGTATGGCCACATCATGTAAAACCTGATCATATGCTCTCTGCATAAAGGATGAATAAATATTACAAAAAGGAAGCATTCCTTGAGTAGCCAGCCCAGCACTAAATGTCACGGCATGCTGCTCAGCAATTCCCACATCAAAAGCCCTATCAGGCATCGCCTCCATCATAATGTTTAATGAACATCCTGTAGGCATCGCTGGCGTTACACCCATGATTTTTTCGTTTTTCTCAGCTAGCTCAACTATGGTATGACCAAAGACCTCTTGATATTTAGGAGGCTCAGGATTTTGAGGAATTATTTTTACAATTTCACCTGTCTCTTTATTAAAAACACCTGGTGCATGCCATTTGGTTGGATTCCCCTCTTCTGAAAATTTAAACCCAGCTCCTTTCTTTGTAATACAATGAAGAATTTTAGGCCCTGGAATTTCTTTTAAATCTTCTAATACTTTTGCCACTCCAATTACATCATGGCCATCTATTGGGCCAAAATATCTAAAATTTAAGGACTCAAATAAATTACTTTGATTCAGCAAGCTCGATTTTAAAGCAGTAGAAACCTTTGCTGCTATAGACCTTCCATCTGGACCGAATTTTGAAATTTTCCCTAATAACTTCCAAACCTCATCTTTCACTTTGTTGTACGTATGTGAGGTTGTTATATCTGTGAGATATTCACGTAATGCTCCAACATTTGGATCAATAGACATACAATTGTCGTTAAGGATTACCAAAAGATTGGCATCTTTTTCAAACCCTGCATGATTCATCCCCTCAAAAGCAAGTCCTGCGGTCATTGCCCCGTCACCTATTACCGCTATGTGCTGAATGTTTTTATTCTGATGATTATTTGCCACAGCCATTCCCAAAGCTGCCGAAATTGACGTAGATGAATGTCCCACACCAAAGGTGTCAAAATCACTTTCTGACCTCTTAGGGAAGCCCGAAATGCCCCCTTTACTTCTGTTGGTGTGAAAAAGATCTCTACGTCCTGTCAAAATTTTATGACCATACGCTTGATGACCCACATCCCAAACCAATTGATCATTAGGGGTGTTAAAAATATAATGTAAAGCAACAGTAAGCTCTACAACACCCAAGCTTGCGCCGAAGTGACTGTTTCCTATTTCTGAAATAACATCGATTATATATTGTCTAAGTTCTGCAGATACCTGAGGTAAGTCTTCAACGGAAAACTTCTCACGAAGATCCTTTGGAAATTCAATTTGACTTAATAAAGTACCGGCCCTATAATCTGACATAGTTATTCTTAATACAAAATTATGTTTTTCGACATGATTAACCTAACAATTACAAGCGAAAAAAGTTTCAAAAAAAACAGAATTACATAAGTGATTTTTGATGACGCTCTATGTAAAATGCCGTCACAACAAACATAATCAATAGACTATTCTGAATGAACAGGTCAAGTACAAAGTTATCAACCTTTACATATGGAGACAAGGCATATATGCACAATGCCATTCCTATGTAAAAGACGAATTTTTTCAAATTATAAGGGATTGGATAGTGCCGTTGGCCAAGAAAATAGGAAATAAGCATTTGAATAAAATAAACTATAAGTGTGGCCCATGCACATGCCATATATCCATATGTGGGAATGTACAGAACATTAATTACAATGGTAATACCTGCTCCTATTAGAGCAATGTAGGCACCGAACTTGGTTTTTCCACTGAGCTTAAACCATATGCTTTGATTGTAATAGATTCCTAAAAAAATGTTAGCCATTAAAAGGATTGGGACCACCTGCAGTCCTACCCAATAAGCTTCGTTTTGGATAAAATATTTGAAAATGTCTATATTGAGCGTGACCAAAAGAAAAATCCCACAAACAAATGCGATAAACACATTCATTATTTGACTGTAAATTTTATTCCTGTCTTGATTTTTCATCTGGCTAAAAAAGAAAGGTTCAGCGGCATATCGATAGGCCTGAAGCAAAATGGCAACCAGCATTGCTAGCTTGTATGATGCACTGTAGATGCCAACCTGAGCTTCCGCATAATCCAAAGAAGAGGGAGATCCAGTATTATATAGTATTTGTTTTAAAAGAATTCTGTCCAAAGTTTCATTTATAATTCCGGCAAAACCAGCTATTGCTAGGGGAAAGGAAAAGAGCAGCATTCGCTTTAATAATGCCCAATCAATTCCTTTTAACAGTGCAAATGATTTGAATAAAAATATTGGCTTGACTAATGATGCAATAAGGTTAGCGAGAAAAATATAAAAAACACCTTGTTCTGGATCATTATAATCAAATAGGATCAACAAGAAAATCAAATTGAGTATAATATTAACTGTAATCGAAGAAAGCTGAATGATAGAGAATCTTTTTGCCTTTTCCTCGGCGCGTAATTTTGCAAGGGGCAAGGCACTTATGGCGTCTATAGAAACAATTGCCCCAAGCATTAAAATATATTCACCATGGTCTTCATAAAGTAATAAAGAGGCGATGTCCTGATGGAAAATGAGAACGATAATAAAGAAAACTGAATTTAAAGAGAGTAATGCTGAAAGTGCCGTTGAAAAAACATTTTTTTTATCACCTTCATTTTGAATAAACTTGAAAAAAGCTGTTTCCATTCCGAAGGTCAGTATTACAATTAAAAATGCTACCCAAGCGTAAAGCTCTGAAACTACCCCGTAATCTGCAGGATTAACAAACACATAGGTATAAAGTGGGACCAATAGATAATTAAGAAGGCGACCAACTATAGATGATAAGCCATATATGGCTATTTCTCCAAACAGTTTTTTAATAGGGTTTGCCATTAAGTCTTTCTGAAATTTGCTTTTCGTTTTTCTAGAAATGCACTTGTTCCCTCTTTAAATTCAGTTGTTCCAAAGCACTTTCCAAATTCTTCGATTTCCACCTCAAACCCATTCACCCCACTTCTATATCCTGCATTAACCGATTTGATAGCCGATCGAATCGCCATGGGCGAGTTTTTAAGTATTTTCTTTGCTATACCCTCACAGGTTGAGATCAATTCCTCTTGCTCAACAATATGGTTTACTAAACCAAAATTCAGAGCCTCTTCAGCTGATATCATACCTGCAGTAAAAATCATTTCATTCGCCTTGCCCTTACCAACGAGCTGAGCCAATCGTTGTGTGCCTCCGTATCCCGGAATAACACCAAGCGAGACCTCGGGCAGTCCCATTCTCGCGTTTAAACTAGCTACCCTAATATGAGCTGACAATGCTAGCTCGAGTCCCCCTCCTAAAGCAAAACCATTTACGGCAGCCAAAATCGGTTTTGGAAAATTTTCTAAATAATCAAAAAGAATTTCCTGACCGTGAGATGCCAAAACACCTCCTTGAGCAATAGAAAAATCGGCAAACTCTTTTATGTCTGCTCCTGCAACAAAGGCTTTTTCACCACTACCCGTTAAAATCACAACACCGGTATCTGAGTCCTCCTCACAATTCTTAAAGGCTGAATTTAATTCTTGAATTGTTTGTTTATTCAAAGCATTCAGCTGAGATGGTCGATTGATCGTAATATAAGTAATGAATTCTTTGTTTTCAACAGTAATATTTTCAAACATCTGAAAGATTTTAGGCTAAAGATAATAGATAAAATGATTGCTCTTTTTTTCCTCATAATTTTTATTCAATGACACATTCTTAAATCTTAAAGAATTGTAAACTGCTTATATTTCGTAATTTTGCGACGAAATAAATTATCTACATCTCAAGTAGAAAGATGACACTGAAAAAAATTTTACTGTTCACTAAATTTAGACTATCCTTTTTGGTTGTCTTGTCAGCTCTTTCTGGGTACCTGTTTGCCGGAGGCAAAGACATGAATACAATCTTTTTGCTGATGCTTGGAGGGGCTTTCGTTACAGCTGCTTCAAATGGTGCGAATCAAATTTGGGAAAAAGATTTAGATAAACTGATGAACCGAACAGCTAACAGGCCTATTCCCATGGGTCAAATGTCGGTACAGTTCGCTTACTTTATTGTCATTTTCTTGTTGTTAACAGGTACGGTAATCCTTTACCTTATAAACCTTAAGTCTGCAATACTCGGCCTATCTGCCTTTTTAAGCTATGTTTTTTTATACACACCTCTCAAAACTAGAACACCGTGGGCCGTTTTTGTTGGTGCATTTCCAGGGGCAATTCCTCCTTTTTTAGGTGCAATTGCTGCGACTAATGAGTTTGGCTTTTTACCTGGAATATTATTTTTCGTTCAATTTACATGGCAATTCCCTCATTTTTGGGCTATTGCTTGGGTTACTCACGATGATTATCAAAAAGCTGGATTTAATTTATTGCCTTCATCTAACGGGAAATCAAAACAGTCTGCTTTTCAAATTATGTTGTATTCGCTCGCCCTAATACCATTCAGCCTTACTCCTTGGTTGTTCAATTGGACCGGGAATACAACATTTATAATCGCCTCCTTACTTGGTATTTTATTCTTCTTTTACGCGTATAAATTATTTTTAAACCTTCAAGATTCGGATGCGAGAAAACTAATGTTCGCCTCATTTGTTTATTTACCGATTATACAATTTACCTACGTATTCGATAAAATTTGAATGCTACACAAATATTAAAAACCAATGGATTTATCTAAAGACCAAGACCCTGTTATCAATGAGAAAATGAAAAAGAATCTCGTCTATGTGAGCATCTTTAGTATTATTATGTTTTTTGCTGGCCTTTCATCTGCCTACATCGTTTTAATGGGTGATTCCATATGGGTAAAGGCGGCAATGCCAAATGCATTTTGGTGGAGCTCTGCGATGATCTTATTGAGCAGTATTAGCTTCATCATCGCGATTTCACAAGCAAAAAAAGATCAATTAAAAGGATTAAAGCTATTCATGTCTTTGACGCTGTTAATGGGGCTCCTTTTTGTGTACTTTCAGTTCAGGGGGTTCAACCAGCTCAAAGAAAAAGGAATCTACGGAACAAGTACAGTTATGGTTTCTGAAGGCAAATATGGCGATCCTTTCGAGGTACAAATGGATGGTAATTTCGTTTACGTAGAGGACAACACCTATAAGCTAAATGGAAAACCTTTGACAGAAAAAAAACTTGAGCTTTTCAAATCATATCTCGGCCAATTTATACCAACAAAAAAGAATCCTCTTGGTCAGTCATTAACAAAAAACATATCGAACGTAGATTTATTTTACAAAGGTGATAAGCTTATTGTAAAGAATAAATCACTCTACATTAATGATTCAATACAGCTAGGCCCATCTGACTTCAACTTGCTACATTATTTGGCACAAAATGTAAATGCAAATCGCGTTGACTTGGTCCCAATTGGGAAACTTGGACAGGATTACAGTATATGGTACAAGGGAGAAGAGCTTGTTATGAACAAACGAAAGCTTGCACGAAAAAGTGGAAAACCACTTTCCAGCTATGAGCTAAACGAAGCCGAAAGATCAAGGGACAATGCCTCATCGTTTCTATACCTACTTACCTATGCCCATTTACTTCATATTTTAGTCGCTTTAGTCTATCTTTTGCGCATAGTAGTTAAAACTTTCCGTAATACATTTAATTCAAAAAATCACCTATCTTTAAGATTAACTTCTATTTTCTGGCACTTTTTAGGGCTTTTATGGGGTTATTTGATACTATTTTTGGTTTTTATTCATTAAACTTGCACAAAAATTTATTTAGATGGCGAGTCATTCAGCAGAATTAGATAAGGAAACTTTATGGGGAGGAAAAGAATCTCCTTTCCAAACGAGTTACGGTAAATTGATGATGTGGTTTTTCCTGGTTTCGGATGCCCTCTCTTTTAGTGGACTTCTTATTGCATATGGATTTACGAGACATGATACTCAAGAAGCATGGCCAATAGGGGAAGAAACATTTAATTCGCTCCCTTTTCTGGGACACGGTTATCCCCTCATTTATGTAGCCCTAATGACTTTTATTTTGATTGTATCATCTGTGACCATGGTGTTGGCTGTAGAAGCAGGACATAGAATGGATAAGAAAGGAGTGGTTAAATGGATGATTGCTACAATCATTGGAGGCTTTTTCTTCTTAGGCTCTCAAGCTTGGGAATGGAGCCACTTTATTCATGGATCAGAATTTGGTAAAGTTGAATTAGCAGATGGATCTCAAGCCATTGTTA
>Ga0206679_10000057_pt1 | contig 73888 bp, 54 predicted proteins | sample M110012015metaG_FD_155464 | JGI IMG/M metagenome (GOLD analysis project Ga0206679, IMG submission 155464) | Ammonia-oxidizing marine archaeal communities from Monterey Bay, California, United States - M1 100m 12015 | ecosystem: Environmental > Aquatic > Marine > Intertidal zone | place: USA...
TTAATAAGTTTTATATCATCTATATAAAATATAACTTCATCAGTAGTACTAGAAGTAGAATTTCTATTTGCTTTAAATTCTAATATAATTTCATCATTTGCTTGTAAATCTCCTATTGCTGAAGTTCTTTTTTCCCAATCATAAGTTGGTCCATAATAACTACCACTAGATTGCCAGTCATTATGATGGAAAGAATACCAATTATTTCCTCCGTCTTTAGAAAATCTATTTTCTATATAACAAGCATAATCCGCCTGTTCAACTTTTTGGTAATATTCAATATAATAAAATCCATCTTTTGGTATTTTAATGGATAAGGTTTGAAGTTCAGTATCATCATTATTTGCATCAGTATATATTTTCATGGACGAACCATTAACTACTGATGCATCATCAGCACTTACCTGAATATTAGGTACACTTGCATCATAATCCCATTGTTTATCTAATTGAGTAGTATCATTAAAGTTCTCATAAAACACCACTAATCCATCCCCAGAAACTTTATCTATATTTATTTCATCTATCCATACTCTCATATCACCTAATCCATCTCTATCCCAATTAAGCCTAATATTTATTTCATCACCTGCTAATAAATCAATTGGTTCTGAAATTGCAAATTCAAAATGATCGCTATAATATAAATCCGGAGATGAAGTAAAGAATTTAATCCAGCTACTATCATTTACTTGATAATAACCATAAAGTCGTGCTTCTGTGGATGTACTATACTCAACATGATCCCACTTTGCTAAAAATGAAGTTGTGTATTTACCATCTTCTGGTATTAAAATAGGGTTTTCGGATATAATATTACCCTCTTGGTATGAAGTTTGTGCATACATTCTCCATCTCAAAGCATGATAATCACCTACACCTGAAGTAGAATTTGTCCAGTTCGTCCAGGATTCAGTAGAATTAGTTGTAGAATAGAAGTTATAACAAGGACCTTGGGTGTTGCTGTAGTTAGTCTGGTAAGTCCCCCAAGCAGTACCCGACCAGTCGTAAGCACAGGACCAATCATCATAGTTAGAGAAAGTTTCACGATATAGATTATATCCATTTGATGGAATGTCATTATTAATTACCCAATATTTCATCAATATACTATCTGCATCCTGAGCAACAATACCAGCATCAGTAAATACTATACTATCTTGTTGCGTTCCAACGGCATCTAATGTTCCGTAAATATTTAACAAATAACCAGCCATATTAACAGTAACTCCTGGCTCAATTGTTAAAGTACAACCTTCCTCAATTACCACATTTTCAGTAAATGTATATGGGTTATTTACAGCTGTCCAAGTTGCTCCACAACTTACAACACCACCAACCTCACTTACAGCACTACCATTTACTACTACATTATATACAGGTGTGTTTGGGTCATTACTATTAATCGTAACTACCGCACTTATTGTTCCTGATAAAACAGGAGTGTAAGTTATTGTAACAAAAGCGCTATCACCCTCAGGTACTTGTAAAGAAGTAGGATTAACAGTTATAGTAGACTCATTTGATGTAATACTACTTATGTCCATTGTTCCAGTACCATTACTATACACCATAATATCTTCAGAGAAAGAATTCCCTAAAGCTACTTGTGGTAGGTTTACTGTATCAGTACTTACTCCAATACTAACTTGTATACCTTCCCCATTAAAAACGATACTACCACTTCCATAAATTGAACCAGTCCATGTTAATGTATCAGAAAATTGCCCAACAGTTGTTGGGTTAAAACTCACATTTATTGTCTGCTGATCATTAGCGTCAATTATAACAGATGATGCAATATTGAATGGAGCTTGTAAACCATTTAAACTTACTGTTTGAAGAGCTCCAATCGAATTAGAAAGAACTAAATTATAATTAGTTGTACTATCTACAGTTGTTTGTGAAAAGTTATAAAAGTCATTACACTGAGCTATAATACCATTACCAGTTGGAAAAACTAAATAAAGTGTAGCAATACTATCACAACCAGAAGATGTTGGAGTATGATAAGTATATGTTCCACCAACTGTATATGTTGTTCCGTTCCATGCGTATGAAGTTACACCAGTGGAAAGTATTACATTTGTTGTGCTAAATGCACAAGGAGGTGCTGTTATAACTACAGATCCATGACCTGTGTTTGCTCCCGCTTGGTTAACTTGATGTGTACCAGAGTTGTAAGATCCTCCTCCGCCACCACAATGTGACCAACCAGAAGCTCCACCACCTGAATAACCACCACCACCACCAGCGCCATTAGTACCTCCACCAGAACCACCACCACCAAAACCACCGTCTGAACTAGAAGAATGTCCATTTCCTCCATTTATAAAACTAGTACCATACCAACCCCCTCCACCATTGGTAAGTAATCCTCCACCACCACCAGGATTTGAACCAGAGCTACTACCTGAACCACCAGATCCATTAGAACCTCCTGTTGAATTATAGCCGTCAGAACCATTATTATCAATTCCTCCTTCTGAAGAATAAGTCGTATTGGAGCTAGACCCTCCACCTCCACCTCCAGCAATAATTAGTGGAGTATTATCAGTAAGAGTAACAAATGTTCCACCACCACCACCACCATCATAAGTATCAGCATATCCTTCTTGTCCTACTAATATTTTTAATACAGTTCCTGCAGTTAAGACAAAATCTCCACTCATCATAGCGCCATCACCACCAGATCCACTTCCTCCATAGTTATTAGATTGCCCTCCTTCTGCTCCACGAACTTCAATGTTATATGTTGCTGTTACTGGAACATACCAATATTGTATACCAGAGGTAGATGTTACTTGGTTGTACAAAGTGTTGGAACTTCCATACTCACTATTAATTTGTGATTGTGAGGGACCAGTATAACCTGTTTGCCCACAATTAGTAAAATTATAAGTTGTTTGTGCAGTAGCCATACCAAATGTTAATAGTACAGCAGAAATAATTTGTAAAATTGTTTTCATAATTTCTTGTTTTTGTTTATAATCTAAAATTCGAGCATAAACTTAACTAAAATTTACAACTTCATATCCGTACAAATACTAATATATTAAAACTTCACATAAACGACTATAATTATCTTATAATTATATGTTTATCTTTTATCAATTAATTTTATTGGTAATTTTACTAACTTTGAAATGTTAATAAAAACCTCTTTTTTAAAAAATTACTGTGACAAATAAAAAGACGAAAAAATGAATAAATAGGCATTATTTATTCATCAAATTAAGCTATTTGTTTAATTACTTGTTTGTTCTATAATTTGTGTAGTTGTTTGTGCAATTGTTTGTTCTATAATTTGGCATTTATACGAATGTAAATTATTATTTATTAAATAATTTTTTACTTAATATTTCCATATCCTCACTAATACTTTTTTCTTGAATTTTTGCATATATTTGGGTTGTTCTTACCCTACTATGCCCTAACATTTTTGAAACTGTTTCCAATGGCACATCATTACTGAGTGTTATGGTTGTTGCAAAAGTATGACGGGCTATATGAGTGCTTAATTTTTTATTTATCTCAGCCATTACCGCAAGTTTCTTCAGCCCTCTATTTGCTGCTTGCAGAGTTAAGGGTCTAAACAATACTTCTTCTGAAAAAGGCACATCAATATATTGCAATGCAGGCTCTAACAATGGGATATTTGATCTGCTTCCAGTTTTCATCCTAAAAGTTTTCACCCAGATAGTCCCATTATCTTCTGTAACGATATCTTGAGGTCTAAGACGAATAACATCAGAATATGATAAACCTGTAAAACAAGAAAACATAAACACCTTCCTTATCCAAATCAATGTAGAATCATTAATTTGTAGTTCTTTCAATCTTTTTAATTCAGCAATAGACAGAAATTCTCTTTGTGTTTTTTCAAATCTGAATTTATAATCTCTAAATGGATTTTCGTCTATATGACCTCTTTGTCTTGCCATAGTTGTAACTTTCTGAAGTCTTTGCAAAACTTTTAAAGCCCCATTATTATTACATTTTGTTTCTTCAAGCAAATAAGCTTCAAATCTATATACAAAGGGAGAATCAACTCTGATCAATGGAAAATTTAGGGTAAATTCTTGTTCAAGAAACTTAGTAATATGTCTAATTAAAGTTCTATAGTTTTTAAGTGTTCCTTCACTATACCTAATTCCAATTTGTTTTTCCATGGATTTATTATGATCATCAATCATTGAAACCAACGATTTATGATTTTCATCATTTACTATACAGAGCTTAACATCTTTAATGGTAAAAAACTTTCCTTTATCCATCAATTTGGAATGATACATATAAATATGAGCTTGAAATTGTTCTAACTTTCTACTCTTCTGATTTCCAAAAACAGACAGGTCTTCAATTTGTTGCCTTACTTGATTCCACTGCTTTGGATGAACTTTTAGTCCAGTCGACAAAACTGATCGTGCACTTTTCATAGAAATTCTACAACAAATAGGCACTTCACCAATAGCATTTGCTCTGTCCTTTAAAATGTAGAAATACGTCTTTATCCTATGCATTCTTATCTAGTGTGTTAACAATACGGTTAACAGATTCTTTGATTATTTTACTAGAACAAGAGTACGAACAACACTTAACATATTATATACCAAAGATATAAAGAGTTTATATCAATGAGATATAAGACATATATCAATGTGATAAAGGATATATATGAACTTGATATCACACGTATATAAATTAGATATAGTTTTGTGTTTAACTACTTGAAATTCAGCTAAATAAAAAATGAACTGCTATTGCAATTCATTTAATAATTAGGGGAAAATGTGTCGGGGTAGCAGGATTCGAACCTGCGACCTCCTGCTCCCAAAGCAGGCGCGATAACCGGGCTACGCTATACCCCGAAAAATTTGGACTGCAAAAGTAAACTTTTTTTACAATCACAAATAAAAAGATAACTTTTTATTTTGCGGAGAGGAAGGGATTCGAACCCCCGGTACCCGTAAAGGCACAACTCCTTAGCAGGGAGCCCCGATCGGCCACTCTGGCACCTCTCCAATATTTTTCAAAACAACTGAAATGAACTGTTTTTTTCGGATTGCAAATGTATACTAATCTATATTTCTAGCAAATTTTATTCAGTAATTATTTTAGGAATATTTTAAGCACTATTTCTCTTATTATTTTTACCAAATGTTATATTTGCAGACCTTTAAATTTAATTATGATTAAAAAATTATTTATAACCCTCTTTGTATCAGTAATATTGGCATCATGTGTCGAAAAAAGAGACCTCTCACAAAACACAGTAATTGCACATATCACAGCTCAACCTGATGGATTACACCCTTTCAATGATAATTCTATGCAAAGAAGCTATGTCTTTAACTACACCCAAAAGACACTCATAAGGCTAGATATTGAAAGTTTAGAATATATCCCTTACTTAGTAAAGGAAATTCCAAAACCATCAGCAGATAACTTATCCTTTGACTATGAGATTAAAGAAGGAATAACATGGGATGATGGAACAGCTTTTACAGCAGAAGATGTTGCCTTTTCAGTAAAACTAATGCTTTGCCCACTAACTAATAATGCGCAAATGAAAAGCAACTATACAACAGTAATTAAAAGTATAGACTTAGACCCTAACAACCCTTTGAAGTTTACCATGCAGGCATTAAATGTAAACTGGAGTAATTTACATATTTTTTCAGAGCTATATATGGTTCAAAAAAGTTTATGGGATGACAAAGGAGTTCTAGACAAAGTAACATTTGCTGATTTATTATCAGAAGATTTTAACGAAACGGAAGCATTGCAAGAGTGGTTTAACGCTTATAACAATGCTGACAACAGCTATCAACCCGAAAGATTAGTTGGACTAGGTGCCTATCAAGTTACTGAATGGGAAGCTAGTCAATACATCACTATTGAAAAAAAAGAAAATTGGTGGGGAGCAGAAGATAGCTCTGTCTACAATAAAGCTTATCCTAATAAAATAATTTTTAAAATTATCAAGGAAGATGCATCTTCTTATTTAGCACTTAAAAACCAAGAAATTGATGTTACCACTAGAATAGGAACTGTCAAACTAAAGAAATTACGAGAAAGAGAGTATTTCAATAATAACTATGATTCTGATTTCTTAAATCAATATTCCTATAGTTACATGGGCTTAAATATGAAACCTGATGGGATTAAAAGAAAGCCTTATTTTGTTGACCAAAAAGTAAGAAGAGCTATGGCTTACCTTGTTCCTGTTGAGGAAATAATTGAAGTTATGGTACACGGTAAAGCGAGTAGGCAAGCGGCACAATTATCACCTCTTAAAAGTACTTATAATGATACTTTAAAATTAATCCCTTTAGATATTGAAAAAGCTAAGGAGCTACTTTCTGAAGCAGGGTGGATAGATACGGATGGAGATAATATCCGTGACAAAATAATTAATGGTGTTAAAGTTCCTTTTACTTTTGAATTAAGTTACATGAGTTCAGCAACAACAAAAGAAATTGTATTAATGATTAAAGAAAGTATGTATAAAGCTGGAATTGTTGCAAAACCAACACCAATGGATTTTACACTATTCTATAAAAATGCAATGGATCATAATTTTGATGGCATGATGGGTGGCTGGGGAGGTAGCGCATCTTATTCTAATCCTATGCAGTTATGGCATACTTCTTCTTGGGTAAACAAAGGATCTAATTTCTGTGGATTTGGTGATGCGGAAAGTGATGCTTTAATTGAGGAGGCAAATCTTACTTTGAATCCTGAAATACACAGAAACGCACTGCTTAAATTACAAGCTAAAATATATGAGGAGCAACCTTATGTATTCACTTACAGTTCTATGCGAAAATTTGCAATACACAAAAGATTCAACAACAGAGGAATGTTCTATGAACGCCCAGGTGTTATGATTCAAAACTTAGAATTAAAAGCCGCTTTTTCTTCACAAAATTTAGCTCCTACTAACGGGCAATAAAACAACTAATAACAAGTAACTTATGTTTAAATACGCACTAAAAAGAATTTTAACCTTTATCCCTATGCTGATAGCTATTTCGCTATTGTCGTTTGTGATTAGTATCAATGCCCCTGGCGATCCTGTAGAACGCTTATCCAAAGCAGCAGGAAATGAAGGTTCAGCCGAACAACAATCAGGAGCATCCAAAAAAATAAAGCAAGAGCTAAGAAAAAAACTAGGATTGGATTTACCTATCTTTTATTTAAGTGTTACTGACTTAGCTTCATCTGATACACTCTATAAAGTACAAGATAAATACCACAAAGAAAACTTAGCGGAATTGACACACCAAAGCGGAAACTGGGAAGCTGTATCTGATTATTACACAAGCTTATTGGCTTTACAAAAAGCACATCAAAAAATGAATGCCAAAGCCATTGTGGCAAATGATTCTTCCATGTCTTTAAATTCCGTGAATGAGGCTGTTAATCAGTTTGGTTTTGAAATTGGAAGTTTATTGGAAACTGCTGAAAAGACAATAGTAGCCTTGAAATTTGAGAAGATGAATAGCTTACTAGCTCAAAACTCCTTCTTAGATAATCTAGAAATTCCATTAGAAAATGTAACTAAAACAAGAGAAAACATCTTTTTAAATGCAACAAAATGGAAAACTTACATTCCTGCAATTAGTTGGTATGGTGGTAAAAACCAATACCACTTATGGTTGGCAGGTAACGGAAAAGACAGAAAAGGATTGTTAAGAGGTGATTTTGGAATTTCTTATATTGATAGTCAACCTATAGAATCTAAAATTTGGCAGAAAGTTGGGATTTCATTCTCTCTTTCACTTATCTCAATTATTTTGGCTTATTTAATTAGTATCCCTATCGGAATCTATTCAGCTTATAAAAAGGATTCAGTAGCAGACAAAGGACTATCTTTAGTACTTTTTGTACTGTATTCTATGCCATCATTCTTTGTAGCAACTTTATTATTATTACAATTTGCTAATCCTGATAATTTGAGCTGGTTCCCAGTTTCAGGAATACAAGATCCTACAATTTTTGACCCTGACTGGAGCTTATGGATGAAACTAAAACACAGAATGCCATTCTTAATTCTACCTATCATTACTTATACTTATGGCTCTTTTGCTTTTTTAAGTAGAATTATGCGTGTGGGGATGATTGATATTGTTTCGCAAGATTATATCCGTACAGCTCGCGCTAAAGGTTTAGGAGAAGGAAAAGTCATCCTGAAGCATGCACTTAGGAATTCATTATTACCTATCATTACTGTTTTTGCCTCTATCTTCCCTATGGCAATTGGTGGTAGTATTATTATTGAGGTAATTTTCTCTATTCCTGGAATGGGAGTTGAGATTTTCAATGCCATATTGAATTACGATTACCCAATGATTATTACAGTATTTACTTTATCAGGATTTTTAATAATGGTTGGTTATTTGGTTGCTGATTTACTTTATGCAGTGGTTGACCCAAGAATTTCATACAAATAGAATTATGCAAAATACAAACGAAAATTTTTCATTTAAAAAATATGCTTGGTCACAGTTCAAGAAGAACAAAATTGCATTGGTAAGTTTATACCTATTGTTGGTTTTAGTAATTATTGCAGTATTTGCGCCTTATATTGCTAACGACAGGCCACTTTATGCTGAGTATGAAGGCAATACTCTTTATCCTGCTTTTGCTAGCGAAACAAGAACTGATTCCATTTACAATACTGAAGGTACTTTTGTACAAGTACTGCAATATGATATTACAGATTGGAGACAATTGAATTTAACTGCTGTAGTTTGGGCGCCTATTCCTTATTCTCCAGGTGGTATGGATAGATACAATAGAGATTATGCGGCACCAAGTGGCGAGCAAAGATTCAAAAATTCAAAGGGAGAAATTATTGATATTCCTTCAAAATTTAGACACAAACTAGGTACAGATGGTATTGGTCGTGATTTAGCTTCTGGCTTAATTCATGGAACAAGAATTTCATTAATGGTTGGACTGGTCTCTATGGGAATTGCTTCACTTATTGGAATTATATTAGGGGCTTTAGCCGGATTTTTTGGTGATACTAAACTAAAAATGCCAAGGATTAAATACTGGCTTACTTTATTTGGAGTATTTATGGGATTCTTTTATGGTTTCGGGCAAAGAAAATATGTTCTTTCTCAGGCTTTTTCTGAAGGAATTGGTGATGGTATGATGGCTATGCTTGTTAGTATTGGAGTTGTAATTGCCATTACTATGCTTTTCAGAATGCTTAGCAAACCTTTACAATTTGGAAAGTTAAAAGAAGAAGTAAGCGTACCTATTGATACTTTTGTTTCTAGAGGAATTGAATTATTGAACTCTATCCCAAGGTTATTATTAATTATTACCATTACAGCTGTAGTGGAAAGAAGTATTTGGATAGTAATGATTATTATCGGAATTACGGGCTGGACACGAATTGCTCGTTTTACTAGGGCTGAATTCTTGCGTATCCGTTCTTTAGAATTTGTACAAGCAGCTGAATCCCTTGGTTATTCTTCAGTAAGAACAATTTTTAAACACGCATTACCAAATGCCCTAGCACCTGTATTTGTAAGTATTGCCTTTGGTATTGCCTCTGCTATTTTAATTGAAAGTGGATTATCCTTTTTAGGGATTGGAGTACCAGATGATATTGTTACTTGGGGGTCGTTATTGAACCTTGGTAGGCAAAACCTGGAAGCTTGGTGGCTGATTATCTACCCTGGTATGGCAATATTCATTACCATTACTATTTACAACATGATTGCTGAAGCATCTCGTGATGCTTTGGATCCAAGGTTAAAAAGCTAAACTTGTAAAAATACAAACAGAAATCCCTACCAAATTTGGTAGGGATTTTTTTATTTATAGTTATACTTAATTATTTTTCCGCTATAGTAGTATTAAATATTTCATCAAATATTTGATTCATGGAATTAATTTGTGATGGAAGCAACATGAAAGACAACTCTCTATTACATGATTTTTGAAAATAATGAGTATTATGCTCACTAGAGCATGAGGAATTATAGAAAACAATCTTAACTCTATCTTTTTTTACTTTAACACTAAAATCTTTAAAAGAAATATTATTCTTTTCATCAAAATTAACTTGAGATAAAGCTTCATTTAATTGTCTCATTTTATTATCGCCTAATTGCACCTCCCACTTGCAATTAGTATATTCAGATGAAGATTCATTCTTAGCTTTAAGAATAAAATTATTTTGTGATTTAGTTGATTGCTTAAAAAAAGTAATTGTTTTGGAGTTTTTCTCTGAGGATTGAATTTTCATTAATTCTTTTGTGACTTTTTGCCCAAAAGTAAAAATGCTTAAAGTCATAGATAAAATAAATAAATTAGCTTTCATAGTGCTTAGGTTTTTGTTATAGTTTGCTAAACGCTACTGAACCGTAAAAGTTACATAAGCCAAGTAAATATTTTCAATATTCCACCCTAGTGTGGTGTATGTTTACTAATTTCTTTTTAAAGAGTTTTTTCAATTTAGTAATTTCCTTTAAGGTAATATCAGCATTCACGAACTGATCCTCCTCAATTTGCTTATTAATCACGCGCTCAATTAGAACATCAATATTCTCAGCTGTTGGGTTTTTTAAGCTCCTAGCGGATGCCTCAGCAGAATCAGCCATCATAAGGATAGCTGTTTCCTTAGAATAAGGCTTTGGACCTGGATAAGTAAAATCTTTAATATCTATATCTTCTTCAGGGAAATTAGCAATAAACTGCTTATAAAAATACTGCACAGTAGTTGTTCCATGGTGGGTACGAATAAAATCAACCAACTCATCAGGTAAATTATGTTCCTTAGCAATTTCTATTCCATCTAGTACATGATTAATAATAATCTCAGCACTTTCATCAAACTCTATTTCATCATGAGGATTTAAATTGCTACTTTGATTTTCAATAAAATACATAGGATTTTTTAATTTCCCAACATCATGATAAACTGCTCCTGCCCTAGTTAATAAAGCATTTGCACCTATTTCCAATGCTCCCATTTCTGCCAAATTAGCCACTTGTAAACTATGCTGAAAAGTACCTGGAGCCTCTTCAGAAAGTCGTCTTAACAACACACTATTCGTATCCGTAAGTTCCAATAAAGAAACATCCGAAACCAAAGAAAAAATCTTTTCAAAAAGAAAAATAGTTGGATAAGCAAATAAAGTAAGTGCACCACTTATTGCCAGCTGAATTAAAACTCCAGTATCTAAACCAACAAAAGAGCCGTCATGGGTAATAGATAATGAAATATAAATTACAAAATAAACGGCTATAACCTTAGCTACCGACATAAATAATTGTGATCGTTTGTACATTTTAAGCACAGTAAGTATCGAAACTATCCCCGCTATCAATTGCAAAAAAACAAACTCAAATCCATTTGGAACAATAAAGCCAATAATCAAAATAGCAATCAAGTGGGTAAATAACGCAATTCTGGTATCAAAAAAGGCCTTAAGTATTATAGGTGCAATACAAAAAGGAACCACATAAATAAACTTTACATTCAGTGCTAATACTACTGATGAGATAACTACCATTAGTAATATCACACTTAGTATCATACTTATTTTAGTAGTATTATTCAGCACCTCAATCCTATATTGTTTTATGAACAAGAAAAGAATAAATAAGGATAAAGCAACCAAAATAATCTGCCCCAGCAACATTAAATAATAAGCCAATAAATTCCATTCTTTCCCTTCAAATTGTTGCTTTAACGAAAGTAATTTTTGATAACGCTCAGCAGTAACTAACTCTCCTTTATTTACAATAATCTGCCCAGCAACAATCAGCCCTTGTGTACTGTTAATATTTTCCAAATCACTTTGCAACATAGCTTTACTTGCCACTTTATCATAAGTAATATTATGCTCCAAAGAAGAAAGTAAGATAGGAATTAGAAAATCATATTCTTCATCACTAAGATTACTCAATAAATTAATTTCATTAGCTGCTGAGCTAATACTATGCAAATGGTCAAGCTGAAATTTTTCAGCAACACTCCCTTTTTTCAACAATACATTCAATTCCTTTTTATACTCAAAATCACCTTGTAATTGTATGATTCCTTTATCATAAATCGCTTGCAACTTATCATACCCGAAAATTGCTAAATTGTGCTTTCTTGTGCTATTATCTATCTTTTTTTGCTTAAAAATATTGAAAAATGTGAATTTATCGTCTTTTTTAACCTTTTTACTTTTTACCCATTTCTCTTCAAACTGATTAATATACTCCTCAGCTTTCAGCTGAAAAATAGCTGTATTATAATTAAAAATTGGAGTATGTTCTGAGTGAATAATTTCTTGTTCCCTTTTTATCTCATCTGACGATTTTAAGATTGAAAAATCAAAAGGAGCAATAATAGTTTCGTGCATCCAAGGTTTTCCTTTGGTAAATTCATACTTAAATTTTGCTTGCCTTGGAAAAACATAAACAATAACTACTAGGGTTAAAAGGAATAAAAAGATGCGAAACAATTGTTCATGATTGTCTCTTATTTTGATAAGTATATTTTTCATAGATGTATTAATATCAGTAGCGAAAATAAGTATAATTTACATAAATTCGCACCAAATTTAAAATCATAAAAAAATAAATAATGAGAGAAGTAGTAATTGTATCGGCAGTGCGTACCCCAATGGGAAGTTTTGGCGGATGTTTATCATCAGTATCAGCTACAAAATTAGGAGCTGCAGCCATAAAAGGTGCTATTGAAAAAGCGGGGATTGATGCTAATATTGTGAATGAAGTATACATGGGAAATGTTTTGCAAGCTAACTTAGGGCAAGCACCTGCTAGGCAAGCGGCTATGTTTGCTGGCCTTTCACAAGATGTACCTTGTACTACAATCAATAAAGTATGTTCTTCAGGAATGAAGGCTATAATGCTAGCAGCACAGTCCATTAAATGTGGTGATAATGATATCGTTATTGCTGGTGGAATGGAAAATATGTCAAGCGTTCCTCATTATTTTGCAAAAGGAAGAACAGGTCAGAAATTAGGAGATATGAAGTTAGTTGACGGTCTTGTGAAGGATGGATTAACTGATGTTTATAATAAAGTTCACATGGGAGTTTGTGCTGAAAAATGTGCAACTGAAATGAACTTCACAAGAGAAGAACAAGATGCTTTTGCTATTGAATCTTACAATAGAAGTACGAACTCATGGGCTGAAGGAAAATTTGCTGATGAAATTGTTCCTGTAGAAGTTCCACAAAGAAGAGGTGATGCTTTAGTATTTTCTGAAGATGAGGAATACAAAAATGTAAGAATGGATAAAATCCCAACTTTACGTCCTGTATTTGATAAAGAAGGAACTGTAACAGCTGCTAATGCTTCTACCTTAAATGATGGTGCTTCTGCATTAATTTTGATGAGTGCAGAAAAAGCAGCAGAATTGAATTTAACTCCTTTAGCTAAAATTGTAAGTTATGCTGATGCAGCACATGAGCCAGAATGGTTTACTACTGCTCCTGCTAAAGCATTGCCTATTGCTTTAGGTAAAGCTGGATTAGCTACAACTGATGTTGATTATTTTGAATTGAATGAAGCGTTTTCTGTTGTTGGTTTAGCCAATATGAAAATCTTAGATTTGGATGCAAATAAAGTAAATGTGAATGGTGGAGCTGTTTCTATCGGTCATCCTCTAGGAAGTTCAGGATCAAGGATTATCGTTACACTTATCAATGTATTGAAACAAAATAATGGTAAAGTTGGTGCTGCAGGAATTTGCAATGGTGGTGGTGGTGCTTCAGCAATGGTAATTGAACTAGTATAATGCAATACGGAATTTCTAATCTATCAATCGTTCCCATGAGGAATGAAGCTGCTGATCAAGCAGAAATGGTAAACCAAATTCTCTTTGGAGAACATTTTAAGGTATTGGAAAGCCGTAAAAAATGGAGTAGAATTCGCCTAGCTCATGATAGTTATGAAGGATGGATTTGCAACAAACAATGGATAGAAATTCCTGAAGAAGATTACAAACAACTAGACAAAGATGTATCTACAATCACTACTGATATTTTGGATATCATTACCAAAGAACAGCATCAGCCTATAGTTATAGGAAGTGTGTTGCCCTTTTATAAAAGTGGACATGCACTACTCAATAATGAAATGTATCAGTTTGATGGGCTTACTACTCCTGGTTTTGTGAAAAAAGAAAAGTTAGTTGAAAATGCTTTAATGTATTTAAACGCCCCTTATTTATGGGGAGGTCGTTCTCCTTTAGGAATTGATTGTTCAGGATTTGCACAAATGGTGTATCGCTTGCAGGGTGTTGATTTGCCAAGAGACGCCTATCAACAAGCTAAAGTGGGTACAACATTAAGTTTTGTTGAAGAAAGTGAACCTGGAGATTTAGCCTTTTTTGATAACAATGAAGGGGAAATTACTCATGTTGGTATTATTTTAGAGGACAATCATATCATTCATGCTTCAGGTAAAGTTAGGGTTGATAGAATTGACCAGCAAGGAATTTTCAATACTGAATTAGGTACTCATACCCATAAGTTAAGGTTGATAAAAAGCATTTGTTAAGATGCAAAACATCCCTTTAGCCGAAAGAATACGCCCTAGAAAACTAGCTGAAGTAATAGGACAAAAACATTTAATTGGCGAAAAAGGAACCCTAAAAACAGCCATAAATAACAAGCTAATCCCCTCTATGATTTTTTGGGGACCACCAGGAGTGGGAAAAACTACTTTATCCAATTTAATTGCCCAAGAATTAGACCGTCCATTTTATACTTTATCAGCTATAAACTCTGGGGTAAAGGATGTACGTGAAGTTATTCATAAAGCATCCTCCTTAGGACTTTTTGGAAAAAATATCCCTATCCTATTTATTGATGAAATACATAGGTTTAGCAAAGCACAACAAGATTCTTTACTAGGAGCAGTTGAAAGAGGTGTAATCACCCTTATTGGAGCAACTACCGAAAACCCTTCTTTTGAAGTAATCTCTGCCCTACTTTCTCGTTCACAAGTATATGTTTTAGAATCTTTATCTAAAGATGATTTACAAGAATTACTAGAAAGAGCAATCAGCCAGGATGAAGTACTTAGTAAACAAAATATCACCTTAAAAGAAACGGAATCCTTAATGCAAATTTCAGGAGGAGATGCAAGAAAATTATTAAATATCTTGGAGCTGGTAGTTAGCTCAGTTGATGAGAAAGAAATCATTATTACCAATGATTTAGTAGTAGAAAAAGCACAACAAAATATTGTTCGTTATGATAAAAATGGGGAGCAACATTACGATATTATTTCTGCTTTCATAAAATCAATAAGAGGAAGCGATCCAAATGCTGCTGTATATTGGCTTGCACGAATGATTGAAGGAGGAGAAGATGTTAAATTTATTGCCAGAAGGCTGCTGATTTTGGCGTCAGAAGATATTGGGAATGCCAATCCTACGGCCCTAGTAATTGCTAATAATTGCTTTCAAGCAGTAAATGTAATTGGTTTTCCTGAAGCAAGAATAACCCTTTCACAAGCAGTAATATATTTAGCTTGTTCTCCTAAGAGCAATGCATCCTATATGGCTATAAATGAAGCGCAAGCAGAAGTTAGAAGCAGTGGGAATCTTTCCGTTCCTTTACACCTAAGAAATGCCCCTACCAAGCTCATGAAAGAATTAGGGTACGGAAAAGAATATCAATATTCACATAACAAGCCTACCGATACACAAGAATTTTTACCTACTGAAATTAGTGGAAATTCTTTTTACAAACCTTCCAACAATAGCAAAGAAAATGCGTTTAGAGAAGGACTTAAAAACCTTTGGAAAGGAAAGTATAATTATTAACCTATATTTGTAAAATGAATAAAAGGCTACTAATTGCAGCAACTACCCTCCTACTATTTGCTTGTAAGCACGAACTAGAAAAACCAACTTGGGATGTAGATGTAATTGTTCCAATTGCTTATACAAATTTAAATATCAACAACATAGTAGCTGATAGTATAGATATTATCAATGAAGATGCTGAAGGTTTTATTTCCTTAGTATACCAAGAATCCTTATTGAATGTAGATTATGATTCTTTATTGTTACTTGAAACAACATCAGAAGAAACTACAATAAAAATTGACTCAGTAGATTTTGATGATGTAGTTATTTCTAACCAAATTACAGTAGAAGAGGTTTTAGGAGTTGATCCTAATGGAATTAGCCTTCCAATTACTGCACAACCTAATATTATTGAAAATGATACAACTATTATTGATGCTAGTGAGTACTTTGAAACAATGACCTTGTATACGGGTACAATAGTCATTGAGATAGAAAATAATTTTCCAACTGATATTTCAAATATTGAAATAGAGTTACTTGATATCAATTATCAAAATATAATTTCTTCACCTATATTATTTCCGTTAATTCAAAGTGGCACTAGTGTATCAGATTCATATGACATATCAGGAAAAACACTTGATAAAAATCTAATTGCAATAATAAAAAATATGGACCTTGAGGCAAGTAATGGATCAGTTCCAATTTATGGAAGTGATAATGTAATTACCAAGATATCCATTACTGAAATAAAAATAATGGAGGCAACTGCTTATTTCCCAAATCAATTATTGCATGAGGAAAAGGTAGAAGAGTCCTTTGAGTTAGGATCAGCAAGGCTTACTGAAATTGGAATAAAAACAGGAAGTGTAATCATTAATGCAGTAAGCACACTGCCTGATACGGGGACAATAATTTATGCTATTCCTTCATTAACAAAAAATGGAACAATCTTTGAAACAGTAGTTAAAGTGCCACCAAACACAAATGGAGAGCCTACCCAGTTTACTTTTAGTTTTGATGGCTATATTATGGACTTAACAGGAGAAGATGGTAGAGTTGGTGGAGATACAGTAAATACTATTTACGCAACATTAGAAGCTTATTTGGACTCTACAGGAGAATTGGAGACTATACATCAAGTGGATAGTTTTTATCTGTTTAACGAATACTCTTTCACGCCAGAATATGCAAAAGGCTACATAGGGAAAGACACTTTAGCATTTGGTCCTGAAATTATTGAAACTGATGTATTTGACTTTATCCAATCGGGAAGTATTGACCTAGAAAGTGCAAAAATAAGTATCGCAATTGACAATTATATTGGTGCTGACGCAAGCTTTCAAATTAATAATTTAAGTGCCTTGAATGATGAAACAGAGGTGAGTGCACAGATAGATAATAATACCTTGCATGTTATTGAAAGAGCAAGCTTATCAGGAGAAAACAACATCACTCCTACCCATACTGAGATAAATATTGAAGCAAATGAAATGCTAAGTATTTTCCCTAATAAAATAAATACTAGCGCAACTTTTTACTTGAACCCTAACGGACAATCAGCTATTGAAGACTTCCTTTTTCCTGAATACCCAATGGAAGCCAATTTAGCTGTAGAAATACCCCTTAGCTTTATTGCAAATGAGCTAACTTTAAGCAATAGTTCAGAGTTAGAAATAGAGAATATTGAAGAAATAGAAACCCTATACATCAGGATTGAAAACGGATTACCTTTAGAAGCAAAGCTAGAACTTTTAGCAATAGATGAAGCAGGAGTAGTAATTGACACTTTAATGGCAAACCAACATATACTAGCTGGACTAACAAATGCTGAAGGAAAGGTTACCGAAAGTAAAACATCAACTTTAGAGATAAACAATACTGATTTGAATAGTATTAAAAGCATTAAGGCAACTGCAAGTTTTAACACCCAACCACAAGAGGAATACATGAGTATTTATAGCGACTATACAATGGGAATTACCCTTAGTGCTAAAGTCAGTAAAACCCTAGGAAACTAATGAAAAAAATACTTTTTATACTTTTCACTCCCCTATTTTTATTGGCTCAAACTGATGGAAACAAACATAGCATTGAGTGGAATACTAAGCTATTATTTGAAAGCAGTAGCTTGGACAAAAGCTTTCTTAACACCATGCTATATGGTGGCTATATTACGGATAGCATGAAAACAAACTGGATAAATGCTGGAGGAGAAAACAATGTTCTTTATTCTGAGATTAGCAATGGACTGAGCTATACCTATAATTTCAAAAAACATAGTATTGGCTTTCGTTTTGCAGACAGGAACATCCTGAATGCTAGTTTTAGTGATGATTTATTACGCCTTGGTTTTGAGGGGAATTTTCATCATCAGGATAAAACACTAGACTTTGGAGGAACAAGCATTAGAGCCGACCGCTTTCAGCAGTATACATTCACTTACGGAACAGAAGTAAAAGCAGTAAAGGTGAGCACTTCCCTATCCTATTTGGTAGGGAATCATCACCTTTCCTACATTATTGAAAAAGGGAGCTTGTACACAGCTCCATTTGGGACATCATTGGATATTGCTTATGACATGAGCGCCTTTGTTACGGACACGGCATCACTGAGCCCAATGGCACATAACGGAAATGGTTTAGCATTGGGGTTGAGCACTGATTTCCGATACAAAGAACATGACATTCACCTTTCATTTACGGACTTAGGATTTATCATGTGGAACCCAGAATCCATTACTTTGGCTACTGATAGCAACTTTAGTTTTTCAGGAATTGAAATTGAAGATATCTTCAGTTTTAACGATTCCCTGTTGGAGATAAACAACCCACAGGATGATTTGCCAAGCACTAAAAACTCGGCTTTCAAATCCTACATACCCGCTACTTTTCATTTAAGTGTTAGCGGTTGTGGGGATTATAAATACTTGAAAAACTATACCCTTGGGGTGCAAGGGAAATGGCAACCTTACTTGGACAACACCCCTCTATCCTTTGCCAAAATTGGGCAAGGGTTTAAGGAATCAAACTTTGCTACTTTATACTATATCCAAAGTGTATTCAATAGCAAATATTGTGATGTTATTCCAACCTTAAGTCATGGTGGATATAGTGCTGACACAAATTTAGGTTTGGCATTATCCAGAGGAAAAAAACATAATTTTACGGTAGGAACACATCATCTGGAAGATGTAGTAAATAAGAAGAAAGCAAAAGCAGTGAGCGTTTATTTTAACATTAAATTACAATTTTAAGATGCTAGCAAAAATCAATAAAATACAACATCAAAGGAGTGGGAATTTCTTTTTATTGGCAGGACCATGTGCCATTGAATCAGAAGAAATGGCAATGGAAATTGCAGAGAAAATCCTTGCGATAACCAACAAATTGGAAATCCCGTTCATCTTTAAAGGAAGTTACCGAAAAGCAAACAGAAGTCGCTTGGATTCTTTCACAGGAATTGGCGATATAGAGGCATTAAGCATCCTAAAAAAAGTGGGCGAACGCTTCAATATCCCAACCGTAACCGACATACACACAGCAGAGGAAGCCGCAATTGCAGCCCAGTATGTGGATGTGTTGCAGATACCTGCCTTTTTGTGCCGACAAACGGATTTGCTAGTAGCAGCAGCCAAAACGGGTAAGGTGGTAAACATCAAAAAAGGACAGTTCCTAGCCCCAGAAAGCATGGTGCATGCCGTAACCAAGGTAAAGGAAAGCGGGAATAATTCCGTGATGCTAACCGACAGAGGAACCATGTTCGGCTACCAAGATATGGTGGTTGATTTTAGGGGTATCCCAGCCATGCAGGAATTTGGCGTACCCGTTATTTTGGACATCACACACTCCTTGCAACAGCCCAACCAAAGCAGTGGCGTAACGGGCGGTAAGCCAGCCATGATTGAAACCATTGCCAAAGCAGGAATTGCTACAGGTGTGGACGGCTTGTTTTTGGAAACTCACCCCAACCCTGCCAAAGCAAAATCAGATGGAGCAAATATGTTGCAATTGGATAAATTGGAGGACCTACTCACCAAGTTGGTGAAGATTAGGAAAGCTTTATAAAAAACTAAAGCACCAACCCTCACTAATTGGTTTTAAGTAAGTGTTAAGTTCAGCCTTTGTAAGTATGGTAAGGTCATAAAACAAAGTATCAGCATTTGCCATACTTCCCAATTTGAAAGAAGGAATACATTGTATCTCATTATCTATCTTGCAAAACACATTCAAACGATTCATTAAGGGAATGGAAAGTTCCTTTTCCAGTTCTTGTATTGTTTTCTGTAGCGTATCAATAGAACAACCACTTGCTCCATTTTTACCTTCATCCAAAGCAACCACAATAAAATGGTTTTCTAAAATAGTAACTCCAGCAGTTAAAGGCACTTTGTGTGCATTCCAACCTTTTAGGTGTTCTGAAATAAAATCTAAGATATAATTTTGTTGCTCTGTAGTTAAAGTCTTTTCAGAAGCATATACCCAAATACGAGAAGATTCTGGTAGTGTATTGAAATCTGCTAACATTACAGGTTCTCTGCAATCAGTTCAGCAATATCTTTTACCTGTGCTGCTCCTTCATCAACAGCCTTTACGCCATCTGTCATCATAGTATTACAAAACGGACAACCAGTTGCGATAATATCAGGTTTCAAGGCTAAAGCCTCTTCCGTACGATTGATATTAATGTCCTGAGCACCATTTTCAGGTTCTTTAAACATTTGCGCACCACCAGCTCCACAACAGAATGATTTACGCTTACTTCTTTTCATTTCAACTAACTTCACTCCTAAGGATTTAATCAACTCCCTAGGAATATCATATACATTATTCGCTCTACCCAAATAACATGGGTCATGATAAGTAATCTTTGTTCCTGCTAAATTCCCTGTAACGCTTAGTTTTCCTTCAGCTAAAAGCTCTGCAATAAACTCAGTGTGATGCTGTACTTTATAGTCACCACCCAACCCTTTGTATTCGTTTTTAAGCGTATTATATGAATGCGGACAAGTCGTTACAATTCGTTTTACATTATAACCATTCATCACCTCAATATTCATCATGGCTTGCATTTGGAACAAAAACTCATTTCCTGCACGCTTTGCTGCATCTCCACTTGATGATTCTTCAGAACCAAGCACACCAAAATTTACATTTGCCTTATTCATAATCTGAACAAAAGCACGGGTAATTTTCTTTGCTCTATCATCAAAACTACCTGCACTTCCTACCCAAAAAAGAACATCAGCACTTTTTCCTTCTGCCATAAACTCGGCCATTGTTTTTACTTGTAATTCACTCATTGTATTATGATTTAAAAACTTGAATGGAAACTTCCTTCTCCACTAAATCAGTGAACTTTCCATCAAAACGAGTAGCACGCACAATGTGGTTATCTACCCAATGGTAATTTCCTCCTCTTGGTTTTCCCATTAAAAGCCAGTGATAGTTAAATCCGTTTTCTTTTAACCAAACTTCAGTTACTTCTCTATGTTCCTCTACTCTTGATGTGAAAAAAGTAATATAATGCCCTTGATCATACCATTTATTCAAAGTCTCTAAAGCATCAGGGTACAATGCTGCAGTAGCCATTCTTTCTGGCTCCTCATTTGGAATATCATCACAAATAGTACCATCAATATCAATTAGATAATTTTTAATATCATCTGGCAATACTGGAGAAATTAATTCTCCATCCACTTTTTTTTCTACTAATTTATTCATCTTTCCAATTTAATCTATCAGCTGCCGGGAATTGCCAAGGAGCTCCATTATTTTCTACATTTGTAAACATCATATTCAGCTCAGTGGGTGCTGCCGACTGCTCCATCACTAAATACCTTCTCATATCCATAATAATAGATAAAGGGTCTAACTCAATAGGACAAGCATCAGTACAGGCATTACAACTAGTACACGCCCATAATTCCTCAGCAGTAATATAATCCCCTAATAAAGCTTTACTATCCTCCTTCCCTTTTCTTTTTTTATCGGCTATCTCAGTAATTCTATCTCTTGTATCCATCATTACTTTTCTTGGAGAAAGTAATTTACCTGTATGATTTGCAGGACAATTATCAGTACATCTACCACATTCCGTACAACTGTAAGCGTTCAATAATTGAACCCAATTTAAATCTGTAGCATCCTTTGCTCCAAATGATTCTGGTACAGGTGCATCAGCAGGTGGTGCAGCATAAGGATCCGCATTCGGGTCCATCATTAATTTCACCTCATTAGTAACCGATTCCAAATTAGTAAACTGCCCTAAAGGGTTCAAATTAGCAAAGTAAGTACTAGGGAAAGCAAAGAAAATATGCAAGTGTTTAGAAATAAGAACATAATTCATGAATCCTAAAATTCCAATAATATGAAACCACCAAGTAAATCGTTCTACTAGTATCAAGGTAGTAGTTTCCATTCCACTAAAAAGAGGCTGTAAATATTGACTTATCGGATTAGAAAATGAAGTAGTATAATGTTCAGCACCAGCTGTAATTAACAAGCTATCAGTAGCATTCATAATTAAGAAAGCTGACATTAATAAAATCTCAAAAACCAAAATAAGGTTTGCATCTGTTCTTGGCCAATTCGTCATCTCCTTGCTCCAAAAACGCTTTATTCTCATAAAATTTCTTCTTACAAGGAAAATAGCACAAGCTACTAACACTAGAATTGCCAAAATTTCAAATGAACCAATAAGGAAGTTATATAGCCCTAAAGGAAGTACAGAAGCTAAAAACCTATGAGTACCAAAAATACCGTCTACTACTATTTCTATCACCTCAATATTGATGATTAAAAATCCTAAGTAAACAATTATATGTAACACTCCTGCAACTGGCCTTCTAATCATTTTTGATTGTCCCATAGCAACACGGAACATATTTTTCCATCTATCAGTAGCTCTATCTGATCTATTTAAATCTCTACCTAGTTTTATATTAGAGATAATCCTGTTTAAGTTTCTAATAAAAAACCCAATTGCAATTGCAAATAGAACTAAAAATATAATGTTTGAAATACCCATTTTTTATTTTTTTGATTTTGGCTCAACATAAGGTTTTCCACCACCTATAATTGAAAAATTAACATACCTACTTGGGTGCCTTTTAATATCTTCCAATAGCTCAGCTAGCTCACGAGTAGATTTTTCAAAATTATCATATATTTTATCATCTTTAAGCAATAAACCTATACTTCCTTCACCATTATTTATTTTAGTAGTAATAGAGCTTATATTCTTCAAAACTGATGCGATATCAGCTTTAGCTAATGAATCAGAAAGAGTAGAAAAATTAGTCAATATATTTTTAATATCTCCATTGCTACTTTCTAAATTACTAGTTATCGATTCTAAATTTTTAACTACTTTAGTTATCCTATCATCATTTACAGCTACCATACTATCTACTTTTATCATGGTTTCAGACATCAATAAAAAAGTTTTATCTAAACTTTGTAAACTATTCCTTAAGCTCTCTCTTGTGTTTTTATTTAATACAGCCGTAACAATCATCATAACTGAATCCATTGAACCTATTAATTGTTCTGCTTTATTCTTTAGTGGTAAAATTTGAGCATTTACTTCATCTTGTAAAGTACCTTCTATGCCGCTATTTAAGGTGTCTCCTACTGCAAAAAATTCAGTTGCATCACCTAGCACTAAAGAAATCCCTTTTGTACCCATCAAATCCAGGTTTACAATCTTGCATACAGTATTGGATGGCATAGCAAATTCTTTTTCAATACTAATAGTGACCAAAAGTTGCTGATTATTTTCAATTAACAAGTCAATATTACTTACCGTCCCAACTTTATAACCATTAACTAAAACAGAACTTCCAACTTGTAAGCCTCCGATATTTTCATATTGTGCATAATAGGTTCTACTTGAACTTAAAATATTTAATCCTTTAAGATAATTAACCCCAATAAATAGAGATCCAATTGTAATTATTGCAACTAAGCCAATCTTTAATTCTTTATTCATGATTATTTATTTTTCGTTTGCAAATCTAAGGCTTCTTGCATAGAAATCCTTTTATCTTGATAAAAAGCTACAACAAATGCACCTTTAAAACCTTTTTCACGCATTTTAAACTTTAGATTATCTGCACTTACTTTATTATATGCATTGCCAACATAATATTTATAGGTCCCGTTTATTATTTCCTCATAAACATTCAAATTCATAAAAGATTTATCAGATAACATAGACTTTAAGTATGTGCCTATCTGCACCTTATACTCCACTTTATCAGTAGTAATTTCTTTTTTAGGTGTCGGTATTTTTATGATTTCCTTTTCTTTAATTAATGGTTTAGAAAGCTCACTAAGATTTGCCCCATCTACACTTTCTTTATAAGTTCTAAAACCTCTAAAAATAGCTGATGCAATATGGTCTTTTCCTAATTCAGTATTCAAAAAATCTTCCTCCTTTGGATTTGTTAAAAATCCTGCTTCTATAAGGATAGAAGGCATATTAACCCTACTTATCACATAAAAGGGAGCCTGCTTTACTCCTCTACTTTTTCGTTTTGCTCTATTAGCAAACTCATCTTCTATTTTTTCTGCAATAGAAATGCTTTGATCAAGAAAGGTATTTTGCATTAAAGAAAAAACAATATAACTTTCAGGAGACTTTGGATCAAAACCATCATATTTCTCTTTAAAATCATCCTCCAAATACATTACTGAATTCTCTCGCATTGCTACATCCATATTAGCTTTTAATTTACTCATTCCCATCACAAAAACACTTGCTCCTGAGGGATTAGGATTAGTAAACCCATCACAATGAACAGAAATAAACAAATCAGCATTCTTCTTATTTGCCAATTCTGTTCTCTCCCATAATTCTAAGAAAACATCAGTCCTTCTTGTATAGATAATTTCAATATCCGGAAAAGCCTCTTTAATATATTTCCCTAACTTTAGGGAAATATCCAAAGCAATATGCTTTTCATATTGAGTATACCGCTTTGTACCCATAGTACCTGAATCCTTTCCGCCATGTCCAGGGTCAATAACGATAGTTTTTATTTTACTATTTTTTGGCTTTTTGTCATCAGCAAATGAGGGATTTACAAATAAAGCGGCCAATAAAAGCAAGCCGATAGCGTTTCTAGAAAATATATGATATAAATTAATTATTTTTGACACGATATTTTTGCTTTGCATTTGATACAAATATAATACTAAGATTGAACTTAAACGCCCTTAAAGGACTTCTATTACTTTTCTTATCAACAGGATTACTTAACAATTCTGCTGCTAGTAATACCCCTATTTTTAACGACACAACAGCACAAAATTCCTTTTTTGAAGCTGAGATAGAAAAGGATGCTAAGGATTCTATAAAACTAGATATCATCAACCAAAAAGCATATTTATATGGGAATGCCAAAATCAAATATGAGCAAACTACCATTACTGCCGCTTACATAGAGATTGACTGGACAAGCAATACCATATTTGCCACTACAGCACTTGATAGCCTAGGAAATAAAATGGGTCATCCTGTTTTTACTGAGGGAAATGAAAGCTTTAAAGCACATGAAATTACCTATAATTTTAAAAGCAAAAAATGTAGAGTAAAGAAAATTGCAAGCAAGGAAGGTGAAGGTTATATTTTAGGAAAAGTAGTAAAGAAAATGGAAGATGATATTTTCTACCTTAAAAAAGGAGACTATACCACTTGTGATGCTGAAAAACCTCACTATGCTATTCGTGCCAATAAAATCAAGGTTATCCCAGGAGAAAAGATAATTACAGGACCTGCTTACCTAACTTTTTTTAGCATTCCTACTCCACTTATTTTTCCTTTTGGATATTTCCCTAACAATGATAAAAAGAGTTCAGGAATTATTATTCCATCTTATGGAGAATCAGCTAACCTTGGCTTCTTTTTAAAAGGAGGGGGATATTATTTTACTATAAGCGAAAAAGTGGATTTATCCTTAAAAAGTGATATTTACACAAAAGGAAGTTGGAATCTTAAATCACAAGTGAGATATAAAAATCGTTATAAATACAATGGAAATCTAAACCTTAGTTACGGTAACATTTTTAATAGTGTTAAAGGTTTTCCTGATTATAGTGTCAAAAAAGATTTCAATATAAAATGGAGGCATCAGCAAGACCCAAAAGCAAATCCTTCTTTAAACTTTTCAGCAAATGTAGAGGCAGGGAGTAGCACCTACCACAGGAACAATTCCTATAATGCAAATGATTTCTTAAAAAACACAATGAGGTCCAGTATTAATTTGACTAAAAATTGGGAAAGTGCATTTTTCAATAACCTTACCTTTAACCTTAGTCATAGCCAAAACACAACAACCAAAAATGTTAATTTAACATTACCTGATATATCGCTAAATTCAAAAAGAATTTATCCTTTTAAAGCAATAGGAAATGCTGCAAAAACACAATGGTACGACAAGATAATGATTAAGTATGGAATGAATACAAAGAATACGATTTCAACTACTGATTCCTTATTATTCACCAAAAATTCGCTTTCTAATTTCAGAAACGGAATGAAACATAATATTCCCGTCAGCACCTCAATTAAGGTGCTAAAACACTTTACATTAAAACCTAGTTTTAACCTTACTGAAAGGTGGTATTTATCGCAAACAGAAAAGAGTTGGGATGCAAATAGCAAGAGTATAATCACCGATACGCTTCATAAATTTACTAGGGGTCATAACTATAGTTTTTCAACAGGACTGAACACAAAAATCTATGGATTAGTTCATTTCAATAAAAGTAAAATTGCAGCAATAAGGCATATTATAACCCCTAATCTTAGCTTTAAGTATACCCCTGATTTCTCAGCTGAAAAGTACGGTTATTACAAAACTGTGCAATCCGACACGCTAGGAAATACACAACAGTATAGCATTATGAATAATGGTGTTTATGGCTCTCCATCAACAGGGAAGAGTGGTAATATTACTTTTGGATTTAGTAATATTTTGGAAATGAAAACAAGAATTAAAAAGGATACTGTTGAAACTTTGAAAAAGATTAAAATATTGGAAAGTCTTAACATTAGAAGTTCCTACAATATATTTGCTGATTCCTTAAATTTAAATGATCTAACTTTAAATGCTAGAACACGATTATTAGATATTTTTGATATTAATTTTTCTAGTAGATATGACCCTTATACTTCTAATAAAAAGCAAACAAAAAACATCAATCAGTTTGAGCTAAACACCAATAACCGATTGGCTCGATTAACTTCTTTAAGTACATCAATCGGTTTTAGCCTTAACGATAAAACTTTTTCATCCAAAAAGAAGAAGGATGAAGATAAAGGTGAGGAAGAAGAGGAAAGAGGTTTCTATGCTATTCCTTGGGATTTAAGCGCCAATTACTCACTTACCTACAACAAAGGTTATAAATCCTCAGCTTTTGCTGACACTACACAATCTCTTAATTTTTCAGGAAATTTAAAAATTACTAAAAAATGGAAAATTGGTTTTCGTTCTGGATATGATTTTGATGCAAAAGATTTTACCTATACCTCTGTTAATGTTTACCGAGACTTGCATTGTTGGGAATTACTTTTCAATTACATTCCTATTGGCTACCACAAAAGCTATATGCTTACTATTCGGGTAAAAGCTGCTGCTTTAAGAGACTTAAAGTTTGAGAAGAAGAAAGATTGGTTTACTCCAGAATACAATTAAGCTAACACCCAATTTTTAATCAGCTGCAATCCGTGTTCAGTTAATATTGATTCAGGATGAAATTGCATAGCAGTTATATCATATTTTTTATGATTGATAGAAGTAATAATCCCCTCTTCATTTTCTGAAGTAATCGTTAATTCTTCTGGGAAATTACTTTTTGAAACTACCCAAGAATGATAATGCCCTATTTTAAAATGCTTAGGAATATCTTTAAATAATTTGCAATTATTAAAGTGAGATATTTCTGAAGTTATTCCATGCTTTACATTAGATAAATTTTCAAGATTTGCATTAAAAAACTCAGCAATAGCTTGTTGCCCTAAACATATTCCTAATATGGACTTTTTGTCATAAAAGGCTTCAAGTAATATTTCCAAAATAGGATGTTCTTCTGGTAAGCCTGGGCCCGGAGAAAGAATTATTTTATCATAATCTTTAAGCTCATCAATATTAATTTCATTCCCTCTCACCACATCTATATCATCCGTAAATTGATTAATATAATGCTTTAAGTTATAAGTAAATGAATCCTTATTATCAACTATTAAAACTTTCAACTATACTTTAGGTTTTAAAAAGAACTGCCTGATTTTTTGAAGAGGTTTTTTAAATCTAACGAACAAGGGTTTATTCAATTGGTTTTTAGTCCATGCTAAGCCATCTTCTTTATTTGCTCTTAACCTATTAACTAAAGAGGAATTGCTTGCTCCTCCCATCCTCATTTTAACTAAAATCATAGGTATATAAATTACACTTATATTTTGCTTATACAATAACTTTAATATCATCTCATAATCTGCAGCTGATTTTAAGTCAGTATTGTAATAGCCATACCTTTCATACATTTCTTTTTTTACAAAAAAAGTAGGATGCGGTAACATCCAACCGTTTTTAATACTAGAAGTAGAATACTCACCTGCTTGCCAATATCTAGCAATTTGAGAAGTATCATTTTCTTTCACATAAACCAAATCACCATAAACCGCATCACAGGATTGATTTACAAAGGTTTTAGCAACATTACTAATCACATAACTATTAGGATAAAAATCATCAGAATTTAAAATTCCAATAACACCTCCAGTTGCCGCTTTAATCCCCTTATTCATTCCATCATAAATACCTGTATCTGGTTCTGAAACAAAATAACTTATTTTATCAGTATATTCTTTTATAATATCAACTGTACCATCAGTAGACCCCCCATCAATTATAATATACTCAATATTTGAATAATCTTGAGACAAAACACTTTCTATGGTATCCTTAATAGTTTTCTCACTATTATAGGATACAGTAATAATTGATATTTTTATTTCAGGGTCTATCATAACCTATCTCTGACCTTTTTTGCTGGATTTCCTCTATAAACAGTATATGAATCAAGATTAGAGGAAGCTACAGAATTAACTACTAAAACAGAATGAGTCTCACAAATTACATTTTGAGAAACAATGGACTTTGCTCCTATCCAAACACCATCTTCAATAATAATTTTTCCAAGCATTAAATCAAAAGAAGATTTCTTATAATTATGATTACCACATAATAACATTGCTCCTTGCGATACGCAAACATTATTTCCAATTACTACATCATCAAGATTATCAATCCATACACTTTCACCTATCCAAACATTATTACCAATTACTAACTTCCAAGGGTATTTTATATTTACTCCAGGCCTTACTACTGCCCCCTTTCCTATTTTAGCACCAAATATACGCAACAATAAAACATTAAAACCACTAAAAGGATTCAGCTTACTTTGGAGAAAAATAGCATTTACAAAAAACCACAATAAGCGAACTAACTTACCTCCTGGCTTATACCAATCAATATTATATTTTGATAAATCTGTTTTCAAAAAAATGAATTTACTTTTTTATTATTTTTATAAATCTATTTACAATTATATTCCAATCAAAATTGGACTTTACATACCCCTTAATCACCTCACTATTAAATCTTTTCTCTTTAATATTACAAAATGAATAATAAAAACTATTTTTATTATTCTCGGTAAAAATACCACATTTATTCTTCTCTATATCTTTCCAGGGCGTTTTATTGGACAGAATAACTGGTACACCTGAAGCTAGAGCCTCTGCAATAACAATACCAAAACTCTCAAATTTAGATGCCAAAGCAAAAGCGGAACAATTACTCAATAATTTACATTTATTTTCATGATTGACAGATCCTATCAAAAATACAGAATCTAATAAATTTAGTTTTTCAATTTTCTGCCTTAAAAAAGTTTCGTAACCATTATCACCTCCAGCAATTAATAACTTAGCATTAGGATTATCCTTTACAAATAAAGAAAATGCTTCAATAATCACATCAAAGCCTTTTATTTCATGCAGCCTTCCCATTGAAAAAAATACATCCGATACGATTTTAAAATTTTGATTTGTAAATTTATTGACTAACTCAAGCTTTGACATTTCTTCTACATCTTGAAAAGAATCAAAATCAATCCCATCATTTATCTCTACTACTTCAGAACTTTTAAATACATTTTTTATATCCTCCACCTCCAGATATGAACATGCTTGCCATGTTACATTTGTTGTAAACGGTCTAATGAAAACATCTAACCAAACCTGTTTTATCCATTTGTGCTTATAATTTAAACCCCATACGGACAAACTACCTCTTGGGCAAATCACAACTTTCTTTCGTAATAAGAAAGAAAAAAGTACTGAAATAAATACTGAATAATGAAATAAATACTGAATATAAACTACATCTGATTTCTTAATATCAGACCATACTCCAAGCATAAAAGCAAAAGAAAATTTATTAGTAATCTGCTCATTATAATATCTTACAAAGAGATTCTCATCCTTTTTAATAAAAGCATTTGTATTGACATCTAATTTTGATGTCCCATTTGCATTAGTTGTAGAAACATAAACATCTATACCTTTTCGTGCTAGTTCCTTTGATAAATCCCAAGTTGCAGAAATGGGGCCACCATAAAATGTAGCGGGATAAAATGAAGAAGATACTAAACAGACTCTCATTTCTTGAAATGTTTAAATTTATACCAAAGTGTTAAAACATGATCTCCTCCATTCAATATTGCTTTAAATTCATCTTTTCCGGAAAATTGAACTAAACTTCTATTTATCACCCCTGAACTAATCTCATTAAAATAAAATCCAGGCAAGGAAGAGTACAGCTTTTTATAACCACATTCTTTAGCAATTTTAATTACTTTATCACTAAATTTTCCTTCAGGAAAACAAACTACATTAACTTCTTTATTTAAGATACTCTCTAATTCAATTTTAGACAACAATAACTCTTTCTTCACTTCATCACTAGACAGCTTATTTAATATTTTATGTGTTTTTGTATGAGATGAAATTGTAATCTGCTTTAACTTATTCAACTCTATAAGTTGTTCAGTATTAATATGATTTTCTTTCTCCAAAAATGAAGAAATAACAAATAGATTAATAGGTATATTTTGTTCTTTTATCAATTCAATATTATCATACAAACCAAGAAAAGCATCATCAAAACAAATTTCTATTTGTCCGTGATAATTAGTTATCTCATTTACTATTTCATAACCACTTTCTTTAATAATTTCGATATGTTTTTTAAATAAATTAATAGGAGTAGACATATTAGTATATCTCTTATCACTATGGATATCATGATAAAAGATAACTTTACTTTTTCGACTTACATAAAACAAAGCTGCAATCCTTATTATCGCTATTCGTAAAAATGAACTTATCGCCATTGCTCTACTTTTTTAATTGCATCATTTAAACACTTATTATACAAATCATAATTCCACTTTTCCTTCATAAAATCTTGAGCATTTTCCGAATATTTTAAAAGCATTTCTTTATTATTATACAAAGTTAACATATGTTCAGAAAACTCCTCAAAACTACTTGCAATCACTCCTGTAGCATTATTTAAAACCAAATCATTGGCAGACCCTACCTCCTTTCTTAAAATTACTGGCAAGCCAGCACTCATTGCTTCATTTACAACAAGACCCCAGGCTTCAAAAGTAGAAGGAAAAACAAAAACGGTACTACTATGATATAAATCGATTAAATCATTACCAAAAACTTTGCCTAAAAACTTAACATTAGGATATCTAAATTCTGAATTATATTGCGCAAATAAATCACCCCCACCTGCTATAATTAATTCTGCATTTAATCCAGAGAAATGTTTAACAAACAATTGCACTAACTTATCGATATTCTTTGTAGGAATAAACCTTCCTACAAATAAAAATCTAAAAGGATTTTTTTCTAAAATCTCATCCTTAATAAACCTACTATTATCTACTAGCATTGGCATTAAAAAAATCTTATTTTCTTGCATTCCATAATGCCTAAATAAATCTTTATGGGAAAAATTACCTCCAGCAAAACCTAAAATAAATTTAGATTTACAAATTAAATTTAAATATGTTTTTTTCAAATACCTTTTTAAATTATTTGCCGGAATCCTTAAAGGAGTATCTGATTCAATAGCAATAAATTTCTTATCTGAAAATATGATATTTAAAATAAAGGTAACAACAAAAGGAAAGTTATTATATCCATTTATAATAATCAGTTTATTCTCCTTCCATACTCTATAAATAAATTTTATTTTAGATAGAATATTTCTTTTGGATAAGAATAAATTATTTACAATATTTGATTCAGATTTAGCCTCAGAATAATTTTTAATAAAACAATATTGAATACCCTGCTTATCATGAACATTCTTTATTAAATCTAAAGAATAGGTAGCAGGCTCAACAAAATAAGTAAATATCTTCATTGTTTTATTTTCTTATACGTGTTTTTAAGTAATTGCATTACGAACCCTTCAACATTATACTTTAATTCCTGCCATTTTGATGTAAAGATATAAAAGGATGACAAATGCATTACTTTAGGTAAAAAATTGGATGTTTTATAACCATAGCCTCCTCTTCCAAAATTAATAATTACCGCTTTACTTAAAGAAAGTAAACTAACTAAAGAAATATAGTTAAAAATATTAATCATTTTAGAATTGTCATACATATCAATCCAAATTAAGTATTGATCAGAATCTTTAATAATAAATGAAATAGCATTTATTGTGTCTTGAGTTTTAACAATACTAAGTATAATTTTTCCATTCTGATACAATTTTTCAATTAACTCCAATTGAGTAGGAGGCAAGAAACTAGAATTTCTTATTCCTAAATCGATCATCTTATCTCTAAGTAAATCTATTTCCTTAAGAGGAAAATCTAAGTTTTCATAAGAAATAACCTCATGTATCTTATCTTTATTCTTCTTTAAAACTCTTCTGAATTCTGTTTTCTGTTTTGATTTATATTCTGGGAAATTATCTGGAAAAACACCTTTCTTTAAGACTAATAGCGAATACTCAGCAGAAAACATACTCCTTTTAAAATAGGGAAATGATTTAAGGTTATATAACATCTTAGCATCATGTCTAAGGTTAATAAAATTGAAACTATTTATTGAAAATTGTTCTTGTAATTTCTTCAAAATAGTACCAAAATCAAATACTTCTATCGATAAGCAATCACAAGAATCTGCATGATTATCATTTATAAACCTTAACCTTTTTCTATCATCTATATAAAATGGAAAGACTGCTGTTAACTCTTTTTTATTATAGACAACCGCTAAAGCTAGAGCATTTCTATTATCATTTAACTCATAAACCCAAGAATAATAATTGAAATCAAAAGATTGAAAAACTGCTCTACTATTCATTTTATCATATAAATTATTCCAAGGTCTCTCCAAACCTTTAAACTCATATATATTCCTTAAAATCTTAACTTCCATATTCTTTTTTATAAATTGAATAAGATAAAAAACCAAATGAAAACCAAAATAAAATAGTATGAAATTCATTAATTCCCGTAATTAATGTTTCATAAATTGATGCCAAAATGGCATAAATAATAATATACAAATAAAATGATTGTGCGGGATCATCTTTATCTATCTTAAGGTAAAACCTTATCGTTTGATAAAAAATAATACCCAGAACAAGTAAGCCAAAAACAAAACCATATTGCACTAAAATAGCCAAATAACTATTGTGAGCAGAAATAATATGTCCACTTAAATAGTAGGGAACAACCTCAGGATTAATATAAGCATATTTATCAAGGCCAAAGCCAAAAAACGGCTTTTGTAAAAGAGTTTCATAAGCATATTGAAATTGAAGTAATCTGTCATTTAATAAGCCCTGAGAGGCAAAACGATTTACACTTGTATCAAGCTTGAGACTTAAGAGAATTAGATATGCACTTGAAGCTATAAAGGCATAAATAATATTACGAGTTGAAAACCCGTACTTAAATACGAATACTAAGGAGATACCAACCAATACACCCCTTGAACCAGTAGCTAAAGAAATAATGAGAAAAAGAAATAATAAGACTAATTCAAAGTTTGTTTTCTTTTTCTGGTTTAAAAACAATGCAGCAAATGCAATACAACTAAATGAGGAAAGCATATTTGGGTTCCAAATCACTCCACTATATCTACCTGAAAAAATGAATGGATCTACAATCAATCCTAAAAGGATAACTACTAATATAATATAAGTTAAGTGTTTTAAAAAACCTTCCTTAAAATAATCATAATTATGACAAATAGAAAAAGAAATAACTGAAAATTGAATTCCTCTGGCAAATAAATATTTTCCTGCCTCATAATCAGAAAAATCATGAAACATAAACCAATAAAAAATATTTATTAAATTTAAGAGTAAGAAAAAGTTAAATGCTTTATGAAATATAATTAACTTTATTTGCTTAGGATTAATTAAGATTAAAAAACAAAAAAGAATCATAATAAAAAGGAAAATAGCATACCCTAAACTAAAAGTTGATTCAATAGAAAGTAATACAGTATTTAACAGATAAATAACAAAACCATATTTAAAAAACCATTTAATCATTTTTAAAAATATCAAAATAAAGTGTTCGTATACTTTTATAAAACACTAATATATACACTGAATAAATAACCACAGGAACCCAAAACACCTGATATATATTAAATTGATTATTATTACTTACTGCATAATAAAACAAAGGTATCGATATAATAATCAAGAAAAATAACTCTTTACTAAAGGGACTAATATTAATTTCTTTTCTAATGAAAAATAACTGAAAAATATTAACGAATAAGGTAAATACAATAAACAATGTAACAATTGCTAACAACCCATATTCTTTAGTAAATGATAAAGCTAATAAAGTTATAAGTATTGCTTTGGTAGTCTGAATTAGTAGTTCCTTTTTTTCAAGCCCTGCCATTATCATAAATGTCCCTGAACTTCCCGCTAAGAGCGCAATAATTCTAGCTGCCATAAGAACATATAAATAAGGCAGATAATTCAAAATATCTCCAGTATCATCATATAAAGAAAGTAATTCTTTTGCAAAATAAATTATTAATATGGTAAATGGAATTGTAATAAAGTTAACAATAAAAGTTGTTGACTTAAACATTTGATTTAGCTCATTAATTTTACCTTCTGCATATAACTTAGAAATAGCTGGAGCAAACACTTTATTCAAATTTTGAATAAGAAATAAGGAAATTCCAGTAATAGTTAATAAAATACTAAAAACACCAATTTCACTAGGAGGTAACATTATACTTAAAATTAAACTTAAAGATTGACTAGCAAAGAAAGAAACTAATGAATTTGCGTATACCTTTTTACCATAAGGAATTACGTCAGTATCAAATTTCTGTTTTTCAGATTTTAAATTTAATAAGGATATTTCTTTTTTATTAAAAAAGTAAAACAATAAAACCATTGACAATGTTGTCGTAAAGATCTCAATTCCTATAAAATAAACAATATTTTCCGTAAATTGAAAAATAATAAACGTAAGAATGGCTCTTAGAGGGACAGCAACAAATGTACTGTAAAGTATTATCTCTTTAATTTTAAAAATTGACCGATATAATGAAGTGATTATTCCTGTAAAAATTGCAATAGGGACATGTACAGAAACCAATAAAAGAATAAACGAAAACCCTTCAATTTCTTTATATAAATATTTATCAAAATAAGGTGCTAAAAAACACATCATTAACAGGAAAAAGATAGAAACACTAACAGCATACCTAAGTGATTTCTTAATCATAAAATTAGCAGCACCAATATCTTTTTCAAGGTAATCAGGTATAAATTTTAATAATACAAAAGGAATCCCTATTGCTAAAAAAGTATCAAAAGCAGTTGCAATTGCATGAGCAGAAACATATTTTCCCCATTCGGATATACCTACAATATCAATCAGGTATACTTTTACAATAAAGCCAATTGCAAAACCAAATAATGACCCTAAAATACCCCAATTTGCCTGATTAATAATTAATTTTAACATATGCTAATACCCTAGTATTTTAAAGTCATTCTTATAAAAATCTCTTACCTTTATCATCATTTCATCAGTGTAAATACTTAAGTAGTTTTTCTTTTTGTTACTATTAAGGTGAGGTAAGCTAATTTTAAAATTTAACTTTTCTTCTAAGTTTTTTATATCCTCCTCTAAACTTTCGAATTTACCAATAAAATCTACAAGAATTAAACCCTTATTATTACATATAAAATTAGTTTGAGGGATAAAGTGAGTTACTTCATTTAACAAATTTTCAGACAAGCCATTCAATACAAAATCTTCAAAATCTCTATACTTTTTTAAGTGCATTTTAAAAGCCTTTACATCATGTTTATTCATTCCTCCTTTTTGCAAAAACTTATATGAAGAATACAATCTATCATAAGGGTTTCTTACAAAACAAAATTTAAAGTACATTGCCAACTCATCTGTAAATATAGTTTTATAAAACAACATATCTCTATGCCCCTCTGCTGAGACATCCCCATATATTGATTTAACTAATGATGTTCCAGCTGTTTTAGGGATATGAATAAAAATTGTCTTGGTTTTATAAAATGCATTCAACAAACTTCCTTCCAAATAAACTTTATGTTTTTCAGAATTCGCAAAACTTATTGCTCTAATTTTACTTAATAATTTTCTCAGCATCAGTTAAATATTTTAAAGTTAAGAAAATGCTTTATCGTATTTTTAATACTTAACTTATTGTCAAATTCTGTTTCTATATGTGAATTCATAAAATTCAGTATCTTCTCTCTTAAACCATTAACATCTTGCTTTTTAATCAACATAAATTTTGGAAGTGGAACTAATTCAGAAATCCCTTGACATTCAACCCCAATAAAAGGAGTATTGGTTGCCCAAGCCTCTAAATAAACACAGCCTAAAGCCTCATAGTAAGATGGCATTATAAATAAATCAATTGAATTATAGAAATCATTAAGTTTACTATGTTCCTTTTCTTTTAAAAAGATAATACTCCCAGTAAGATGGTTTTCATGCACATATTTCTTGCAATATTCAAGTGTTGGGCCTGAACCTATCAACTCTAGTTTTACTCTTTCTCCAGAGGAAACCAACTGCTCAACTGCTTTAATCAATGTAATATGATCCTTAATCTTCCAGAAATTTGCGATACATCCAATTGTATAATACTCATTATCTCTCTGTTCTTTAATATAAAATTTTGAAGTATCCACTCCATTATACAATACATCTTCAGCTTTAGAAAAATAGTAAGTAAAGCTTTTTAACTCAGTCAATACTCGATTAGAAACCCCTATATTTAAATCAACTTTATTTAATTGATTAACCCCTTCTCTTATAATATAATTTCTTTGTAACTTTCTTAATAAATTACTTCTACCATTCATCAATTGCAATACATCCAATCCATGGTGCTGTATAATTGACTTACATTGATATTTATCTGAAATACAATTTGACAGAAAGGCTGAAGGATAAGTAACATGTCCATGCACTACAGCTATTGAATCTATATTATTTTTTTTTAATAATGCTAATACTCTATTCTTATTTATAAAGTTAAACAAGCCAGGGTAAATAAAAAATGGAATATCTACCATCTTTAAAACACTTACTTTAAAACCATTATATTCATAATCTATTTCAGTAGAAAATAATGATACTACTTTTATTACCCTAATATTAAAATTAGATTGATTTCTAATCTCATTTATTTGATCATAGATATAAGATCCATTATGACTTTCCTTTGATGGAAAAAAAGGTGTAATTACTAAATATGTACCTTTTCTAAGCATTTAGAATATTATTAATTTCTTCTTCCCAAACCTTAATTTTATTTTTCCAGGAAAACTCATCTACCAAATAAACTACCTCTTTAGAACAAGTTTGAAGCAAGTCACTTTCAATCAGCAGCTTATTGACTATATCTACCACTTCATTAAATTCATTGACAACAAATCCATTCTTCCCATTATCAATCCATTCTGAAGCACCATAATCAGAATAAACTATTGAAGGAATACCACTAGCTGCAGCTTCTAAAATAACCTTAGGAAACCCCTCAGACCTTGAAGGTAAAAATAAAATATCCATACCCTGAAGAACTTTAGATAATTCTAATGGATTTAATTTTCCATAGAACTTTATATTTTCAGTAGCATCTACTTGCAATGAATTTAACAAATTTCCTTCCCCTATTACATGAATCTTTAAGGATGGGAATTTAGATCCTAAATCAATTAGCTGACTTACTCCTTTTTGCTTTATTACTCTACCAATAAAAATAATATTAGTTAACTGGGTTTTTTCTATAGATATATATAGTTTTGATTCTACTCCTAAAGATAAAACCTTCTGTTTTAACCGCACTCCACATTTAGCATTATCAATAATAAATTGAGAAATTCCATAAATATTAGGTATTAAATCAAAATGATACTTCAACTGAGTTAGCCCTCCAAAATTATCGGTTAAATTCTTTTTACTCCTGTCACACATATTTATCTCAATAGTAGTAAATACTGGAATTCCTAAATACCTTGCAAATTTTAAAATCCAATTTGGAGTATCCAAATGTTTGGGAAAATATGCAATATCACACTTTAGCAGACCCCAAATCATTGCAAGTGGAATAGATATTTGATGTGGTTTCAAGCAGTTAAAAACACTTACACCTTCAATTAACTCATTATTAATACCTGATAATTTCATTGTAAAAACCTCAAACTTATCTTTATCTAAATGAGTAGCAATAGACTTGCAATTAATATTCTGTGCATTCAAATAATTGATGTATCCCCCTAAAAAAATCTTCTTTCTTCTCATTTTAGTAACGATATAAATTTATTTTCATCAAAATCAGCATAAAAAACAGACTCCCACTTCTTAACCAATTCCGAACATTCTGAATAGTTATTCTCCATATATTTTAAATCATTCTTAAGTGGATAAGAAAAATCTGTAAAAAACATATTAAAATCATCTTTTAAAGAAGTTAGAAACAGAGTAGGAATACCAACAGAAGCACAATCAAAAGATGTAGTAGAATAAGCTGTCAGATGAATAGAACACAACTGAAAACAATCTGAAAGTTGAGAAGATGCTAATTTCACATTCACTTGGCCTGTAAGGGTTCGTAAATCTACCTCATTATTAAATCGGGGATGGTTTTTCAGAAAAAAAGTGTACTCTGCTTTAGCATTTATAAACTCTTCCAATTCCTCCAGTAATCGCATATTCTGAATTTCAGAATGATCTGATGTAAATTGAAGCGTAACCAAAATATTTTTATTTGAACTTTTATGAAGAATTTCAGCATTCATTTTAGGAAAACCAATAACATGAGTATTCCCTTTAAAATAGCTACTTTTATCAGCACCATTCAACAAATTATAGAACCCAAAACCAGAAAGAAGAAGTTGTATTTTATTTTGAAAAATCCTATCAAAAACTTTATCATTCTCAATGTAATTCTCTTTTTCAGAATGAATAATTCCATGTTGTAAATCAAATAGGTTTGCATCTTTATTTACACCTCTAAAAACTTCCAACATGCTTTGAGATAATACTATATAATTATTAAATTTCAATCCTCTTAAGAAAGTTTTTGACAGAATTTTACCTATAGAAAACTCTGTTCGTTTTAACTTTCTTAAGATAAGTATTAGGTAAAAGACAAAGTCAAAAGGAATTGCACTTTTATTTCTAGGCTTATCAGAATTACAGTCAACTTCTTCAAAAATAAAATAACTTACATTATTATTTTCGCAAGCCTGGTATAAAGGTTCAAAAAATAGATTCTCCCCCTTTGTTCCTCTGTTAAAATGTTGGGGATAATAGAAAATTACATCTACCTCCTTTTTAAAAAAAAGCAGCTTTGAAAAATAAAAGAAAGATTGTAAAAAATTTATCATATTTTATAGTTAAAATAAGGATTTAATTCTTGCATTCTTGCATTACAATAAAGCACATCTTCTTCTGATAATTCATTTAGATATCCTCCCACTTTTGCATTTCTCACTTTTAAGTGGTTCTTCTCTTTTCCAAAATCTTTAAATCCATCCAACTGATTTGCTAACTCCTTTTTTCTCATCTTGTTTGCAGAAGAATTCTCATATACCTTTTCAATATCCGAAACCGAAATATTTAAACTTAAATATTCATTTATTTTTTGTAATTCCTCCACACCACTTTCTAGTAAATCTTCATATTTTATAAGAATAAATTCCTTTGGCACACTTCTATTACTATGCCACAAATTATAATATTGAACAACCCTATTAAACCCTAAAGTTTCATCTCTTACAAAATCTGAAATAGAGTTAAATACAAATGGATTTTTAGCTCTTTTTGTAACTTGATGAAAATGAGAAACTACTACATCTCTAGGGTCACGAACCAAAAAAATTACTTTTCCTCTTCTATACCTTTTTCTTCCTATAAATTTAAAAATATCTAAGGGGTTATTTCTGTATCCGTTTTCAATAATTATTTCTGAATTATCATGCTCATTAAAAATAAACTCTTCCTGACTTTTAAGTGGATGATTACTTAAATCTTTCAATTGATGTATCATGTGCATCAACCAAGTTCTTCCTGTTTTTGGAAAGGAAATTAAAAAATATTGCCCTTTAGGATAATAATATGAAAGTATAAAATCTTTAATATTTCTCCAGAATAACATACTTAATCTAGAAATAATTCTACAAATTCCCTAACGACACCATCCCCACCGTTTCTTTTTAATTGCATAATATTAGGAATTGCTTTTATTTTATCAACTGCATTGTTAGGACAAGCAGCAATACCAACATGAGATAATAAGCTAAAACAATTTACATCATCTCCAATGTATGCTACCTCATCAAGAGTTATATTTTCTTTATCACACAAATCTTTTACAATTTGCAATTTATCCTTTGCTCCATGAAAATCAAAATCTAAGCCTAATTTTTTAGCTCTTCTTCTATTTAAATTTCTATCTTCAGTAGTTAAAATTCCTACCTTGACGCCTGTTTTTTGCAAAAGCTGAAAACCCATTCCGTCATAAGTACAGAACTTTTTAAATTCATCTCCATTCTCTGTATAATACATTCCTGCATCAGTAAGCACCCCATCTACATCCGAAAGGAAAAGTTTAATCTTTGAAAAATCTTTTGTTTTATTATCTAAAACAAAACGCTTCATTAACGATTCTGCAACTATCCAATCTTCTGGCTCATCAATTTCAGTATAGGTATATTCTGGCATTTTATAAATGCCGATATTACCTGAAATTCTATTTTTAGTTGATTTTATATCTGCAACAGAACTAATATAAAAAGCTCCATTTTCAATTAATGTCCCCTGAAAATCTTGTCTTCTAGGTCGGTTATAAATATCATAATTTAAAGCTTTCCCATTTCTCCAAGAAAACCGTTTAGACTCACAGCAGGATAAAATAGAATCATGCTGTTTAAATAGTTCTAAACCTTCATTGAAATGAGAAGTTTGTGTAAAAGGGGAAGTTGCTTGCACCAACATAAAAGTATCCTCATCAGAAAGATTAACACTATTTATATATTCCAACATTACCGATTCAGTAGAAGATGTGTCTTTAGCATTATCATTGCTTCTATCGTATACTTTTACCTTAGAAAAAGAAAAAGAATTTACAATCGATTTTATTTTATCAGAATCAGTAGCTACAATTATTTCATCTACCTCAGAATTTTGTAATGCTTGCAAATTCCAAAAAATTAGTGGTCTCCCACAAAATACTTTAATGTTTTTTTCTGGAACAGATTTACTTCCTCCTCTTGCGGGTATAAAAGCAACTACACTCATTATTGTTTTCTGTATTTCAGCTTATCCCTTTGTACTTGTTCAATTGCCAAAATATCAGTCTGTTTATAAGTAAGTGCCTTATGAGTGGCTTTTAAATCTCTTGCTAATTTCCTTAAACCTGCTGGCTCTAAAGAAGCTGAATGATCAGTCCCTTTCCAAGTTCTATCCAATGTGAAATGACGCTCCACCCAAGTTGCACCAAGTGCATAAGCAGCAATATCAACTGCTATACCTAAATGATGTCCTGAAAAACCAATAGCTTTCACCCTATTCTCAAATCTTTCTTTTATACGAACCACTTCCAACATACAAATATCTTCAAAAGGAACGGGATAACCAGAAGTACAAGAATATAATACTAATCGTTTTCCTTGATTGGCTTCCTCAAATAAAGCAACAATCTCTTCCTCCTCATCTTTAGTTGTCATTCCAAAAGAAATATGAACTTCTCCCTTATATTCATCTCTCAACACTTTAAGCATTTCAAAATGGTTATTACAAGCTGATGGCACTTTTATTAACTCTGGATTTATGGAAGCAATTTCCTTTGCTGAAGTAGTATCCCAAACTGATGTAGAGTAAATAAGCCCTAAACTTTCAGCATAGTCTTTTAATTCTTTATGTTGGTTAACATCAAATTCTAAAAATTCCCTGTGTGATCCATAAGTATCTCCATAGGAATTTATAGGATTAGGGTGAGGAGCATTATACTGTTCCTCCGTTAATAATTCTTTATTGTTTCTTTTCTGGAATTTAGCAACTTCTACACCACTATAAGCTGCTACTTTTAATAGCTCTTTTGCAATTTCCATCTCTCCTTTATGGTTACAGCCAATTTCAGCTATAACTTTAGGTGTTAAATATTCATTTTTCAGGTTTTGCTTATATTTTTTGAATCTCATATTATAGACTTTTGTTTATTAATTCAGTTAATTTACTCTCTTGTGTTTTTGTTAATTTCGTCATCAAAATATTCTTAGCCCTTAGAATAACCATCCGTACCATAACCGTAACCGTAACCAAACCCGTAACCATAGCCATAACCATAGCCGTAACCATAAGCACCACTTCCCTCTTTTACATCATTAAATATTATATGTAAATCGCCTAACCTTTCTTTTACATTCATATCATCAACATATGCTAATAACCCTTTTTGTGTATAGTCCTGCCTAACCACATACAGATTTACATCAGAATGTTTCATTAAAGTTAAAGAATCAGCAACTAAGCCTAAAGGAGGAGTATCAAGAATTATTATATCATATTGTTGCTTCAGATCACACATCATTTCTGAAAACTTTTTTGTTACTAATGCATCAGAAGGGTTTTTAGGTATCGGTCCTGAAACTAAAATATCTAAATTTTCTATATCAGATTTTAAAATAACTTCATCTAAATTTTTATTACTTAAAACATGATTGGAAATACCTAAATTATTATTTAAACTAAAATCAGCATAAATTTTTGGCCTTCTTAAATCAGCCCCAACTACAAGTGTCTTTTTCCCTGAACGAGCAAAAACAATTGCCAAGTTTTCAGCAATATATGTTTTTCCTTCACCGCTAATAGATGAGGTAACTAAATAAACCTTCTTATCAACACTTTGATTAAAAAAGTTCAAGTTAGATCGCAATGCTCTAAACCCTTCATATACTGCAGACTTAGGACTTTGCTGAGAAAGTAAATTATGACCACTATAATTTCTTCCTATCATCCCTAATACTGGGATTTTTGTAGATCTTTCTAAATCAATTCTTGTAATTATTTTATCATTAATAATCTCTTTCAATAAAATAAATGCTAAAGGTAAAATTAAACCTAATAAGAATGCAATGATAAAATTCTTTGATTTATCAGGAGTAACAGGAAATTTTGAAAAATACATTGCAGGTTCTAATACCTTACTATCTGATACATTAGAAGATGAAGTGATTTTTGCTTCTGCACGTTTTTTAAGCAGAAAAATATAAATATTTTCCGAAATAGACTGTAAGCGCTCAATACTCAATAATTTCCTTTCAACTTCAGGAATACCTCCTAAAGAATTTTCCATCTTTTTTATTCTTTGCTCAAAATCCTTAATATTTAATTTATTTGCTGACTTGTTACTATTAACAGATTCCTTTAAATTCAATAACAGCTGTTTTGTTTGTCTGTTATATTGTGATATCGCAGGATTGTTAATTTGACCTCCATCTACTAAAATATCTTTTTTAATTTGCACTTCAACTAATTGATTAATTAAAGTATTTAATGCCACATCATTAATACCAAAAGAAGCAGGCACACTTATACCTTCAAGATCTTTTCCTTTATCAAGATAATTCCCTAAATAAATATAGTAATTATTAAGACTCTTGCTTTTAGCTAACTCGGTATCAACACTAATAATATTAGCATAAATACTTTGAGCCTTTAAACTTAAATCAGTTATTTTATTATTATTTTTATACTCCTGTATTTTCTGTTCAATAAGTGATAATGAATCACTCATCTCTAACAGCTGATTATTTATAAAGGTTACTGTATTTTTTGAAGCTATATTTTTCTCATTAATTTCATTATTAATGTAGTTCTCCGTTAATTTATTTAAAAAAGCTACGCCTTTAAGTTGATCTTCTTCAAGAACCGAAATAGAAATTACAGTAGATTCTCTATCCTTTTGGACTACAGTTATCTTATTTTGATAGTTTTGAGCTAAACTTTTAAGGTCTTTAAATTTAATTACCGTTTCAGGATATTGTTCACTACTTAATGAATAATCAGGGTTCAACTCAACTTTAATTTTTGCATTATAAAAATTAATTTCCTTCCCAAAAGAATAAGTTTTATGTTTTTCTCCTTCTTCAATCAATATAAAACTTCCCTTATTGACATATTCTATAGTAATTGACTTTCCTTTTAAAGAACTTATATCATCACATACTAACAGTACTGGAGCAATATAAGTTTCTGAAACTTTTATATTTCCCACAATATAATAAGAAATATCGAATCTTAAATCTTCTAAAGTTTCATATACTAAAGGAAATGACTTCAACACCAATTCTTTATTTTCTAAACTCATTTGACTCGTTCCAATTGATTTCTCATACAACAAATCAGAAGCTGTAGCCATACTATTTTCCTCCTTAATAAGTATTGAGGTTTCTACCATGTAAAGTTCATGGGTATATCTATTAAATGCAAAAGCCACAGAAAAAGTAAGTAATAAACTAATAATGAAAAAAAACCAGTTCTTAATTATCTTAAAGAAAAACTGCCTAAAATCTATTATCTCATCTAATTGATTATTCATAGGTTTTACTAATTTTTATTGATTAATAAATATAAAGTTACAGCTGAAATTACCATAGAAACTACATTAGGAAAATTATTAAATGCATAAAACTTTTTATTTAATGGAGGAACATAAATAATATCGTGAGATTCTAAAATAAAATCAACATCTGCTAAAATATCAGCATCTGTTAAGTCTACATGAAACACTCTTACAACATCATGCTCATTTCTAATGATTTTCACTCTTTTTCGATTACCAAATTGAGTTATGTCATTTGCTAAACTTAAAGCATATAATACATTTACCTCAGGGTCTACTAATTTATAAGTACCAGGTTTATTCACTTCCCCTAAAATGCTTATTTCAAAATTAATAATATTAAGCTTGACAACTGGTTGCTCAAAATAGGAAACTGCAATTTGTTTAATTATATTTTCAAGCTCTCTTAAAGTAAAGCCCTCAGCTTTTACAATACCAAAAGAAGGTAAGTCCAAATTACCATCTTCCTTAATTAAATATCCGTACAAATATGGGTTTTGCATCATGAGCTGAGAATTAGAAGTATTCTCTTTATTGAAAAAATCATGTTGCTGTTCAGTAACAGTGCTAATTTGAACCGAAATCAAATCACCAATTTGTAGTCTGTAATCCTGATGATTAATTTTAACCTTACTTATCTCCTTTGAGGAGCGAACATACTCTAAATTTTTATTTGTAATGCAAGATGAGGTAAAAAGCAAAGCCAATATAATTAGCATTGCAAATTTTGATTTTACAAGATTTTTTCTTTTCATGAAATTGTGGTCCTTTACTTGATTTATGGACTACAAATATGGGAAAATTATTTCAGATAAGCACAAGGGAAAAGGAAATGCCTGATTTTAATACGCTAAAAGCTCTTTTAATTGCGCCTCAAAACGGGCTTTAGCTAAAAACTCATCTTCCAATTCATAGGCAAAAGGAACTGGCGTATCCATTGAAGCAGAACGCTTTACAGGAGCATCCAAATATTCAAAACACTCATCAGCAATCATTGCAGAAATATCAGCTCCAAAACCACCAATCATACAATCTTCATGCAACACAATTGCCCTTGAAGTTTTCTTTACAGAATCCAAAATCGCTTCTTTATCCAAAGGAACTAAAGTTCTTAAATCAACTAAATCAGCAGATATATCAGGATTATTTTTAAGCACTTCTAAAGCCCAATGCACTCCCATTCCATAAGTAATTATACTTACTTGACTTCCTTCTTTAATTAAGTTTGCTTTTCCTATTTCAACAGTAAAATAGTCATCAGAAACAGCTCCACTCAAACTTCTGTATAGTGCTTTATGTTCAAAATACATTACAGGGTTTGGATCGTTTATTGAGGCATTTAACAACCCTTTTGCATCTTCAGGAAATGCAGGATAAACCACTTTTAATCCTGGAGTATGTGTAAACCAAGCCTCATTGGATTGAGAATGAAAAGGACCAGCTCCTACACCAGCACCAGTAGGCATACGTACCACTACATCTGCTTTTTCTCCCCAACGATAATGTGTTTTTGCTAAATTATTAATAATCGGATTGAAACCTGAAGTTACAAAATCAGCAAATTGCATTTCCATAAGCGCCTTGTACCCATTAATCGAAAGTCCTAGAGCAGCACTCACAATAGCAGATTCACAAATTGGAGTATTTCGCACTCTATCTCTACCAAATTCATTCATAAAACCATCCGTAATTTTAAAAACACCACCATAATCAGCAATATCTTGTCCCATAATAATCAAATTATCATGTTTCTGCATTGATTGTTTTAGGCCATCCGAAATGGCATCAATTAATCGTTTTTCAGTTTTATTAGCTGAAGGCTGAATAATTTCAGGAATATAAGGCGCATAAATATCAGCCAACTCTTTTTCAGGAGCTGAAACAATTCTTGGCTCACCATCAGCAATAGCCCATGCCGTATTTATTTCAGCTTTTATTTCTTTCTTTAAGGCATCTATTTCTTCTTGAGAAATCAATTTTTCTTTCAACAAAAAATTCTCATAATTATCAACTGGGTCTTTTTTAGCCCACATTTCCATTAACTCTTTTGGAATGTACTTTGTACCTGAAGCCTCCTCATGCCCTCTCATTCTGAAACTCATACATTCCAAAATAACAGGTTTAGGATTTTTAGCAATTTGCTCTTTTATATCCTTAACAGCAGCATATACTTCCAGAATATTATTACCATCAATCGTATAAGCATCCATACCATAACCAATTCCTTTGTCCGCAAATTGCTTACACCTAAACTGCTCAGAACTTGGAGTTGAAAGTCCGTACCCATTATTTTCAATTACAAATACAACTGGCAAATCCCAAACAGCCGCCACATTAAGTGCTTCATGAAAATCACCTTCACTTGCACCACCATCCCCTGTAAAAACAGCAGTAGTTTTTTTATTATCCTTTAATTTGTTTGCCAAAGCGATACCATCAGCAACCCCTAATTGAGGTCCTAGATGAGAAATCATTCCCACAATACTATAGTCCTGTGTTCCAAAATGAAAAGAACGATCACGCCCTTTTGTAAAACCATTTGCTTTTCCCTGAAATTGAGAAAACAAACGATCTAATGGCACATTTTTAGTTGTAAAAACCCCTAAGTTTCTGTGCATAGGTAAGATGTACTCATCTTGATCCAATGCAGAAGCAACACCAACTGATATTGCCTCCTGACCAATACCTGAAAACCATTTTGAGATTTTACCTTGGCGTAATAAAATCAACATCTTTTCCTCTATTAATCTAGGCTTAATAATAGCTTTATACAAGTCTAATAACTCAGCATCCGATATTCCCTTTCTGTTAAATTGCATCTTTGATTTTGTTTGGTGCCAAAACTACTTAATATTTTCTTTACTTTGTTAAAAATTTAAAAGATGAATTGGCAAGCAATAGCAGTAGCAATAATATTAGGGTTAGCAGTATATTTTTTATATAATAAATACACCAAAAAAGATAAGGAGTGTGATAACGGAAGTTGCTGTAGCAAATAATGAAATTCTTTGTAATTTATTGTAGACGAATCCTTATTTTGCTAGGATTATATTCTACCAGCAGAATATATTTCTACCTTAATAATAAGGATACTATTGACCCTCATTATTTTTTGGAATTCATTGAGGGAATCCGCTTTGATATCTCTGCTTTATTTTACATCAATATTCCTTTACTTGTTTTGCTTTTATTACCGCATAACTTAAGAGTAAACAAATACTATCAAAAGCTAACTAACTGGCTATTTTATGGAGTGAATATTCCTTTTCTGCTACTAAACAATGTGGATATAGAATATTATAAATTTACACAGAAGCGTTCAACAAGCGATTTTTTTCAGCTCATGCAGCTAGGGAGTGATGCCAAAAATATCATTCCACAATACCTGAAGGATTATTGGCCAATCACATTATTTTCTATTGTACAAATTTATTTACTCCTTAAAGTAAAGGAGGTTCCTAAATATAAGTTTTTACTAAACTTTAAAAACATAAGTAAGCAGTTGCTTATTTTACTTTTTGCAGGAGGAATATTTATTATTTCTGCCAGAGGAGGATTACAATTAAAGCCCATAAACCCCATCAATGCAGGGGAATTAACGGGTAGCCAGAATACAAGTTTAATTTTAAATACTCCTTTCTGTATTTTACATTCTTTAGAAGATAAGCCTTTAGCAACATATAACTATTTTGAACAGGAGGATTTAGAAAATATATACTCTCCTATTCATATACCTAAAAACCAAGAAATCAATAAACAAAATATTGTAATTCTTATCATGGAAAGTTATTCCAAAGAGTTTGTAGGTTATTATAATGAGGGGAAAAGCTACACGCCATTTTTGGACAGCTTAATGGAACACAGCATGGTTTTTACCAATGCTTATGCTAATGGCTTAAAATCCATAGAGGCACTACCTGCAATCACAGCATCTGTTCCTACCTTAATGACAAACCCCTTCATCACTTCCAATTATGCTCAAAATAAATTTGAAAGCTTAGCATCAATTCTTAATGATGAAGGCTATAACACATCCTTTTTTCATGGAGGATTAAGAGGAACTATGGGCTTTTACAGCTTTAGCCGCAAGGCAGGTTTCACTGAATACTATGGAATGGAAGAATACAATAATAATGCTGATTTTGATGGAAGTTGGGGAGTATTTGATGCCCCCTTTATGCAGTATTTCTCAAAAGAATTAAACGCAAAAAAAGAGCCTTTCTTTAGCACTTTTTTCTCGCTAAGCTCCCACCCTCCTTATGTTTTACCAAAGGATTATAACCATACACATGAAAAAATAAGCATTTTAGAAACTATTGAGTATTCGGATTATGCAATGCAACAATTTTTCAAGAGTATTAAAAATGAGGAGTGGTTTAAAAATACAATCTTCATTATTACAGCTGACCATACCTCAGTAGTGAATTACAATAAAGCCTATAAAAATACTATGGGAAGATACGCTATTCCTCTTGTTATGTTCAAAGGAGATGGAAGCCTTATTGGAGAAAACAATACTATCGTACAGCAAATAGATATTATGCCAACTGTGCTTGAAGAAATTAACTACAAAAAACCCTATTTATCCTTTGGAAAATCCATGTTTTCAGGAGAGAGTTGGGCGGTTAGTAAACTGTATAATAACTATCGTTTTATTACTCCTGAAGGCATCATCAATAATAAACTGGAGAACTACCCTACTTTTACGGGATGGAACTTAAAAGAAGAAACTACTAAAAATACCAAAAGTATTGAACTGTTAAAAGCCATAAAACAGGATTATAATTTCAGAATGAAAACTAATAATTTAGTCTATGAAAATTAAGTTTATCATCAATCCTGTATCAGGAACAGGAAAGCAAAAGGGAATTGAACAATACATTGCTACATATTTTGATAATTATGATATTGTACACACCCAAAAATCAGGAGATGCTACTATTTTAAGTAAGGTAGCCATTGAGCAAAAATATGATGCAGTTATTGCAGTAGGTGGTGATGGTACGGTAAATGAATGTGCAAAAGCACTCATTGGCAGTAATACCGCTTTGGGAGTTATTCCTTGTGGATCAGGAAATGGATTTGCTTTTCATAATGGGATGAACCCTATTATTGAAAAGGCAATTATTCAACTCAAAAATGCTATTATTAAAACGATTGATAGCTGTACTGCAAATGGATTGCCTTTTGTAAATGTATCTGGGATAGGATTTGATGCACATATTGCCCACCTATTTGACAACTTAACAAATAGGGGTTTTTCAAATTATATAAAACTAATTTATAACGAATTACAATATAAAGCTAGAGATTACACCTTAAAGTATGATGGGAAAACCGAAAAGGTAAATGCAATACTTATTTCCTTTGCTAACACTGCTCAATGGGGAAATAACTTTCAAATTTCACCCAACGCCAAAACGGATGATGGCTTGATTGACTTTGTGATTGTAAAAGATTTCGCTAGATGGAAAGTCCCCAGTTTTTTACTTAAGGTTGCAAAAGGAAAAGCGCACCTTTCCAAGTTTGTTCGTATTATACAAACAGATAAAATGACAATTACTAGCAATGTAAAGCTCATTCATTTAGATGGAGAACCAACAGCAACTGACACTACTTTAGCAATAAATATAGTACCTAAATCCTTAAAAATACTAATACCCAATGGGAAAGAATAAAAAAAATAAAAAAGGAGTTATGTACTCCACTAATCCTGATTTTGAGTTTGAATATGAAAATGAGGAAGTAGAAACTTTAGCCAATAATGCCCAGCACCTAAAAGTGTGTATTGACAAACACAGAGCTGGGAAAATTGCAGTTATTATAAAGGATTTTATAGGAACTACTGAAGACTTAAAATCGTTAGGTAAAATGTTAAAAGCAAAATGTGGTGTAGGTGGTACTGCTAAAAATGGCGAGATAATTATACAAGGAGATGTAAGGAATAAAATAATGGATATCCTAGGAAAAGAAGGATATAATTATAAAAGAGTTGGAGGATAAAAGAGTGCCCAGAGCGGGAGTCGAACCCGCACGTCCGTAGGACACATGACCCTCAATCATGCCTGTCTACCAATTTCAGCACCTGGGCAGGTGTCATGCAATAATACATAAAAAAGAATCCCACTATTACTAGTGGGATCTTTTTAGATTTTGTGACCTGGCTGGGGCTCGAACCCAGGACCCCCTCATTAAAAGTGAGGTGCTCTACCAACTGAGCTACCAGGTCGTTTAAATCGGCTGCAAATATATTACTTTTCTTTAATCAGTAACAATTTTGCAAAATAAATTTAATAAAATTATCTGTATGATTTATTAAGATAAAACTACAATAAAATTTGTTTATTTGAATGCTAACAATACAGCTTATTTATGGTCTATCTTATTGGTTATATGGGAGTAGGAAAAACAACCCTTACCAAGCTATTGGCTGAGCAGTTGCACCTCCCTTTTTACGATACCGACCAAGAGATTGAAAAAAAGGAAAGGAGAAGTGTTTCAGAAGTATTCAAAAAAGATGGCGAATTGCATTTCAGAATGTTGGAAACTGAACTTTTAACTCAATTCAATACTAAAGCAATTATTGCTTGTGGTGGTGGAATTCCTATACACAACAATAATATGGATATAATTAATGCCAAAGGAATTAGCATTTACTTAAAAGCATCAGCTAATTGTTTAGCTAATCGACTAAAAGAAGAAAAACAAAACCGCCCTTTAATTGCTAATATTCCTGAGAAAGAGCTAGAACCTTACATAAAAAAAGAACTTCAAAATAGGAGTTCTTTTTATGCTTTATCTCATCATACTATACTAGTAGATGGCAAAAATACAGCCGAGATATTAAGAGAGATACACTCCCTTATCAGTCCCCTTTAACTTTACATTTATATATTCCTGTAAAGTTGTTGCTAGGGAAAGCCCTACATAATCTGCCTTAATTGGGTAACGATTATGATTACGGTCCACTAGCACCATAATAGCTAATCTAGTCAATGGTGTTGTTAAAAAATGCTTTGCTGCATACATTAAGGTTTTTCCTGAATTCAACACATCATCTACAAGAATTACAACTTTATTGGCGTACTCTTTTTCTTCTAAGTTTAAGGTTACCTCTTTGTTATACGGGCTATCTTTATCCAATTCCAGATGAGCAATATTTGTTTTAATTTTTGATATTTTCTGAAGATGAGTAGCTAGTTTTTTTGCTAAAACCAAGCCTCTATCTGAAATTCCTACAACAATAATTTCTTTTTCAGCTGAATTCTGTTCATAAACCTGCCAAGCCAATCGCTTTAGCTTTTGGTCTATTGCTGCAATATCTAGTATTTTTGACCTAGTATTCATTAATAAGTTAAATCCTCAAATACACCTTCAGTAACTGATTTAGAAGAAAAATCAACAGCTCTAGAAGTAAAATTAAATGTTCCTGATAATTCTGCATCTATCTTAGTGAAAATTAATTTGCCACTTTGAGTATTCGTATAATCTACACCATCTTTTGTAACTAATGCACCACTTATACCAGATCCATAATTTAATGAAATTTCTTCACTGACATTTCTATCTGAAAAATTATAAATAATAATTCTAATTGTATTTTCTCCATTTTCTGCATCAAGTATAAGAACATTTGTTGATGGATCTATAGTAGCTGTAGGATTATTATCTGTAAAATCAGCACCATCTATCTTACACGAAAAGGCATAAGTAGTTGGAGTAGTATTTCCTGAATTAGTTGGTTCTTCCTCTTCTTTTTCGCAAGCAGCAAAAATTACTGTAATTGCTAAAAAAGTAAATAGTAGTTTCTTCATTGTTTATTTTTAAAAAAATTAAGATGCGAATATAGTAATTAATTGAGTAACACCTTTCCTTTCACTATATGATATACTCCTACATCATCAGTAATTCTAATCACATAAGAGTAGTACCCTGCCGTAACCTTAGCGTCACTATTAACCTTTCCACTCCACCCCTCATTTATATCAGTTGAATAAAATACTTCTTCTCCCCACCTATTGTAAATATACATTTCAAATTCTGCTATACTTTGTCCTTTTGGCTGAAAAATATCATTCAATCCATCATTATTTGGTGTAAAGGCATCAGGAATATACAAGGTGTAAACTGGGTCAATAGTAAGCGTATGTTGCATAGTATCACTACAAATACCATTCATTACCACCAAGGATACTTGATAAGTTCCTTCCTCAAAATAAGTATGCAAAGGACTGTAGTCTACAATATTTGAAAAACCATCTCCAAAATCCCAGTACCAAGAATTAGCGAAAATGGAATTATTTGCAAAAGTAATTTCAGGAGATAACATATCAGCTGGTTGAGGATAAAAATCAAAATTAGCTAAAGGTCTATTCAATACATTCAATAGCAAATTTCCGCTACCTACAGTTGTACAACCATTCGCATCTGTTACAGTAGGAATTGTGTAATCTCCAGCTATGTCAGCAAAAATAAGCATTGGGTTAGTAGTCGCATTTATTTGCTGCTGAAAAGCACCATTTACTGCATAGGATAAATTCCAAGGAGGATTACCACTTACATCTACAATAATAACTGCTGAATCTCCCCTACAAATAGTAGTTGCTGTATTCTGATTTATAGTAGCTGAAGGTAAAGGGTTTACACTAATAGTTGTACTAATACTGTCCACACAACCAATAGCATCTGTTCCTACTAAAGTGTAGGTTGTGCTCACATTTGGGTTGGCATTTACCATAATCCCTACCCCTGCACTTAAGGTAGCAGTTGGCTTCCAAACATACTGACTTGCACCACTTGCAGTCAAGCTTATGTTATCTCCCTCACAGATAATAGGGTTTGCAGGACTAATAACAACTGAAGGATTTATACCTACATTTAATTGAAAATTAGCTGTATTGATACAGTTATTTACATCAGTACCTGTAATTGTATAGTTGGTAGTTGCATTAGGATTTGCAATTACTGCAGAGCCAGTAGTTGTATTTAAACCAAAAGCAGGAATCCATTGATAAGAATTAGCCCCAAAAGCTGAAATATTAATACTTGCTCCCTCACAAATATCAGCTGTTGCTGGTGATAAAGTAATTACAGGTTTAGGATTAACATTTATTGTAGCTGAAATAATATCCGAACAACCATTAGCATCAGTACCTGTAATTATATAAGGTGTAGTGATAACTGGGTTTGCAATTACAGAGGAAGCTTGTGTTGTATTTAAACCTAAGGCTGGCGACCATAAATAAGTAGAAGCTCCGCCTGCAATAATACTTATATTTTCGCCTTCACAAATTGTAGCTACATTAGGATTAGCAGATAAAATAGGTAAAGGGTTAACCCATATAGTTATATTTGCAGTATTACTGCAATTGTTTGCATCTGTACCACTTACAGCATAAGCAGTTGTTGAATTAGGCATAGCCGAAACACTAGTTCCTGTACTCGAACTTAAAGTTAGTGAAGGCTGCCAATTATAAGCAGTTGCCCCAGTAGCAGTCAGCAAGGAAATATCACCTATACAAATAGGACTAACAGAAGAATTAACACTTACATTAGGCAAAGAGTTCACATTTGTTAACAAGGAAATTGAGGAAGCACACCCTAAATTATCTATTCCTAAAATCGTATAATTTGTTGCACTTATTGGTGATAAATAAACAGTATCGGAACTAGGGTTATTCACCCCTAAAGGAGGCGACCATAAATAAGTAGAAGCTCCACTAATATAAGCAGGAATACTATCGCCATCACAAATAGTTGCAACTGAAGGAAAAGCCGATAAAGTAGGATTAGGATTTACCGTTACTGTTGTAATAATTGTATCCTTACAGCCATTTGCATCAATACCTACAAGTTTATAATTTATTGTATTTATAGGAGAAGCAGTTACAACATTTCCTATTGTATTATTTAAGCCAATAGCAGGATACCAATTGAACTGATTAGTTCCATTAGCAAATAAATTTACTGAATTTCCTTCACAGATAGTTGCATTCTGAGTAACAGAAATACTCGGTTTTGGTAAAACACTTAAAGGTACGCTTATTGTGTCCGTACAACCAAAAGCATCAGTACCAATAACTTGATAATTAGTTGATATTTGAGGAGACGCTAAAACCGAACTACCTAGAGTTGAACTCAAACCATTTGGTGGAAACCAAGAGTAAAAACTTGCTCCTGAAACATTTAAAGTAATACTTTCTCCTTGGCAAACTTCAGGAATTGATGGAGTAAGATTTAATGCCATAGCCTGCACTATGTTCACAAATACTGTATCCGTATTATAACAACCATTTACATCAGTTGCTGTAACTACATAACTGATAGATGAATTAGGAGTAGCTATCACATTAGCACCTAATGATGAACTCAACCATAAGGAAGGTGACCAAGTATAAGAATTTGCTCCACTGGCTATAATGGTTGTACTGCCTCCATTACAAAGCGTAATTGTATTAGCGTTTAATTGCACAGGTACTGGAGGTGGTTCTGTAACAGATACCTGAATAGAATCCTTACAATCATTTGCATCAGTAACACTAAACCAATAATTACCTGCTCCTAAAAAAACAGCTGCTGTGCTTGTCTGTACAGGGTTTGTATTCCAACTATAAATATAAGAAGGTAAGCCTCCGCTTACAGTTACATTTGCACCTCCATCAGTATAGCCATAACAAGATACGGAAGTAGTAGTGCTATTTATTGCAAAAGCAGTAGGTTCTGAAATAACAAGGGTATCCAACAAAGTACAATTATTATTGTCGGATACTTGTAGAATATAATTATTTGCATTTAGGTTGACAATAGAATCTTCCATAATATTAGTTGCAGAGGTTGTACTTATAAATCCTCCATTCCCAAAAAACCAATTGTAAGTATAAGGAGCCTCACCACCACCTAAACTTGCTAAAATTGAACCGTCTAGTCCTCCATTACAATTTACATTTTTAGTTGTAAATGAAGTCGTAAATGCACTATTAGGGTCTTCAGTAATATTTAAAGTAAATGTACCTAGTTCTGAAGCTGAAGTTGCATCTACTACCACATAATAAATTCCTGTATCACAAAGAGCAGTTGTAATTTCAGATTGGTTGCTGCAAAAATTATCATTACTAGTAAGAGCAACTACATTAGTGTCTTTCACCAAATACAAATAACTGTCAAATTGTGCGCCATTTGCACCACAAAGTGAAATATTCACTCCTGAAGGATTAGCTACATAAAAAGAATAAATTACATCATTCCCACTACTATAAGGGTAAAAGTCAGTATAGCATTCATTACTATTATAATGACTCAAAACACCTGTTGTAAGTGTTCCTAAATCAATAGCATTGGCAAAGGAAGTTCCTTTAGTATAACGCCAAAATGTTTCAATTTTAGGTTTGTAATAGCCATCTGTATTGGGTTCACTAGCATCAGAAGAAGTATTTATACAAGCCCCTACATCACCATTAACAAATCCGTGAGAAAACCATTGGCAAGGCGGTCCCTGACGATAGGCAATACCTGTTTTAAAAGGGTCAGCCAAACATCTATAATCATCCCCATCAGAATAAGTACAAAAACACCCTAAAAATGGGATGCAAATAGAATCCTGACAGATATAATCATCCCAAACAAAACGAGAACCAGTAGTATTAATATTTACATTAAAAATCCCTATCACAAAAGGATCACTATCATTATCATCCTCCCAAGCATCTAACTTTAAATCAAGAAACTGTGGCACAGTAACTGTTGGAAAATAAAGTGTAGCAAATATATGGTTGAAATCTTTTGAATTTGTACCTGTACCTCCATTGTAAGAAGGATTGAAATTTGCAGTATCACAAAGCCCACCCGTCCATGGAAAAACACCTAAGTTATCTTTCACCCAAAGAGAATAAGACAACTCATCAGGAGTAGCTAAAGATGCTATGGTACTTGATTGTCCAATATCAGTCCCATCAAAAACGGTATTAACTTCCCTTAATTTTGTTTGAATTTCAATAGGACCATCAGAAAAGGATTGTGAAAATACATTTACATTGAGCAAACACAAAAAAGCCACTATTTTATATTTATTAAATATCACTGTTTAACAATCTTCTTTCTAAATATTTTATTTTTTCCTTCTATAATAATATAATAATTTGCTGCTGAAAAAGATGAAATATCTAAACTAATATGGTCAATATTTTCATATTGCTTATAAATTAAATTCCTACCAAGAACATCTGTTAAGCTAATAATAACTTTACCTGTAATCTCCAATAAGTCAATCATTACTTTATCCTCAACTGGATTAGGATAAACTAAAATTTGAGCTAAACATGTTTCAATTAAATCAGTTTCTAAAACATTAAATCTTAAGGTATCAGAATTACAGTTATTTACATCATAAACTACACAATAATAGTTTCCTGATTGTGAAATATTTATCCCTTGTGAATTTCCTACTACACCATTTGAAGTCCACCAACTAAAAGAATAGGGTGGCGTTCCTCCTGTAGTATTTGCAGTTAGTATACTAGGTTGCTGACTTATTGTTAATACAATTGGTGGTGCTTGATTTACCTCAACAGTATCAGTAAAAACGCAAGATAAATTATCGGTAATTTGATATGTATATATGCCATCACAAAGCGAGTCAGCTTGTACTCCATTCTGCCATAACACTTGATATGGAGGCACTCCATTTGCAATAAACAAGCTGACATCCCCATCACAAAAACCATTACAGCTTGCATCACTTACAAGTTCAATAACCCCTATATCACTTACTGAATTTACCAATACTTGATTACTATCAATACAAGCATTTGCATCAATAATAGTAAAACTATAATTCCCCGCTGAAAGCGCTAAAGGGTTCACTCCATTCCAATTTTGAGTATAAGGCGCCATACCCCCACTTACAACATTAACAACACTTCCATCATTTGTTTGTGGGCAAGTTGAAGGTAGGATTGTATTCTGTACAGCAATAGCTGGAGGTTGAGCAATAAATAAAACTCCGCTAATAATGCACCCATTATCATCCTCTACATCATACATATAATTTCCTGCACTTAAGGCATTATTACTTGCACCTTGCCAGTCTATTAAATAAGGAGCCGTTGCTCCACTTAATGTCAAATTAGCTGTTCCCGTGCTTTCTCCATAACATAAAACATCAGTTGTTAACTCAGTAATTTGTAAGGCTGTAGGCTCTAGCACAAAAACTGAATCCTCAAACACACAGCCATTAGTATCAGAAGTAATAAAAGTATGATAACCTGCATTTAATTGCATAGGATTAGTATTTGGCCAAACAGAAGAATAAGGAGAAGTACCACCTGATATAAATAGAGTAGCCACCGCATCACTCCCATTATTACAACTTACAGCAGTAACACTATTATTAACGGAAAGGGATTGGCTTGGCTGAGAAATAGTAACTGTATTCGTATAAATACAATTATTTTGATCGGTTACTGTATATAAATAAGAGCCAATAGGTAATGCTTGTGGATTCTGCCCAGCCCAGTCCGTACTATAAATTGGAACCCCTCCTGAAATTGCTAAATTTACTACAGCATCACTCCCTCCAAAGCAACTCACATCTTGTATATTTTCTATTACCGATATTAAAGCGGGTTCATTTACCATGTATGAAGCTACCTTATTACAAATTCCATTTTCGAGCACGGTAAGGATATATAATCCTGCTTCAATATTCGATATATCTTCAGTAGCTGAAGTATATGAATTAGGCCCCACCCAACTATAACTAAACTGGTTTACGGAAGAAGAAGGAAAATAACTCACGTCAATAGCTGCTGTAGCATTTCCAAAGCAATCAACATCAGTAATTATGGAATTAACAACAGATGCAGGTGGCTCAGTTAAAAGAACATTTATTATGGGCAAATTGCAACCATTATCATCAGCAACACTTACAAAATAATTTCCAGCTGAAACATTAACTTGATTCTGTAAACTAGACCCATTATTCCAAACAAAACTATAGGGTTGAGTTCCTCCTGTTGGCGATAAATTAATCAAACCATCCGTTCCACTATTGCAACTTACATTTGTAGTTGTTACAGTAGTATTCAATAAATTTGGCTCTGAAATTAACACACTGTAAGATGCCGTACATCCATTCGCATCAACTAGGTATAAATTATAATTTCCAGGCACTAAATTATTTATATTCTGAAAAGGAGAAGAAAAACTATTTGGCCCAGACCAACTAAAACTAAAAGGAAATGATCCTCCTGAAACAGATACTGAAATACTAGCATCATTAAATCCATTACAACTTATATTAGTAGGAGTAGCATTAATAATCAACTCTCCAGGCTCAATAATTACAAAAGAAGAAGTTGCGGAAGGACAATTATTTGAATCCGTTACCGTAACATTATATACCCCTTGCGACAATGCATTTGGGTTAGCTATTCCATAATCAAATGCATAAGGAGTAAAACCACCAGTTGTCATTACTGAAACAGTACCGTTATTTAATCCATAGCAACTTACATTTGTAGTCGCAATACCACTTATCGTTATCGGGTTGGGATCGATAATTTGAATACTTGAAGTTTCACTACACCCAAAACCATCAGTAACAATAACAATATACATACCTCCTTCAATACCACTAATATCCTCATTTGAATCCGTAAATCCATTTGGACCAGTCCAAGAATAAGTAAAAGGCGCTATTCCGTTCTGAACAGTTAAGTCTATTACTCCATCATTAAATCCATTACAACTAACATCAGTTGCAATAAATGATAATGCTGAACAATAAGTACAACTCCCGTCATCCATATTTGCTAAAGGATCAAAGTTAGCAGCTGCCGTATCAATACAACCAAACACTTTAGGGATACAACTCCCATCATCCACATTGGCATTCGGATTATAATTAAAGGCTGTGGAATCAGTACATCCATAATAATCGCAAGTGGTTAAACAACTTGCACTTGTAATACCAGGATTAAGCGCTTGACTTACTACTACATCATGAAAATCCAACACAATTCCTCCAGAAGTTGTATGACAATAACTCATGATAGTTCCTAATTGTGGAGTTGGGTTATTTGCACAACTACCTTGTACATCAACACAATTATCAATAATTCCTCCTGCAAAAGGGATAAACGGATCGGCCACCCACCCACACCAATGCGTATGATGAGCTCCTACATTATGCCCTATTTCATGACTAACAACCGTTAAGTTCCAAGTATAAGAAGGATTCGGAAAAGTATAAGTAGTATCATTATTTAATGCAGAAGAAAAACCATAACCCCAACTATTATCGCATAAAACATCCAAATAGGCAATACCTCCTGTACCCGTATTGCTTCTTTTTGTCATTAAATGCACTAAATCTCTAGTTACTGCACCATTATTTGCTAACCAATAACTAGCAAGTCCGCTTAGCATATTACTTGATTGATTCACATAAGAATCATAAGGGTCGACAGTATTCCAAATATAAGAATACACAACAACAACTGCTGTATTTGCTTCACTATCATAAATCTGACTTACGCCTGCAATAATAGCCAAAGCCCAATTAGTAGTTTCTAATGTAGAACTAAAGGTATTTCGCGTGTAATTGTCAACCTCAATAGCCAACTCTATACAAACTGAGGTAACTACTGAAGAACTACTTTCAATTTGAAGAGAAATATTATTACTAAACTCCTCATCAACTGCACAAGAAAAATTAGATGTATTTATACTATTTGAAGCTTCAAATAAAATATAGCTTTCTTTATGTTTAGCAATCTCATACTGCCTACCTTCAAACTTGAAAGTTGCTATAATCTCATTATTAAAAAAATTAATAACTCCAATGCTTTTCCCTTCATGTAACAGCTTATACGATTGAATAGTTGGTTTTTCATCAAGATACTCTTCTCCTTTATCAGTTAAAGAAATAATTTGAAAATTATCAGCATACACCTTAAATTGTACTGCTTTCAACACAAGTTCAGCACCAAAAAAAGGAAGTGTTAAATTGAAGTCCTTTAAATTTTCTGAAAGAATTTCCTGTTCAAATTCAACATCCAAAACCAAGCCCAAAGTACGATCAGGGTTCTTTGTAGCAACAATATTGCTATTTACATCCAACAGAAACAATCCTTGTGCGTTAGCAAAAAAAGGGATTACCAAAAAGGAAAGAAAAAATAAAATTTTGTATCGCATTATCGCATTAGTTTAAAAGCATCCTGATAAATAATTACCTCTCCGTAAATATTTTCAACTTCAATAAAATACAAATAAACTCCTGAAGGAACATTATTTTCTCCACCCCTAACAGTTCCATTCCATCCAACATTAATATTATCTGTTTCAAAAAGTATCTCGCCCCATCTATTATAAACCTTCATGGTATAACTTACTATACCGTACCCGTAAGCCTTAAATTCGTTATTCAACTCATCTCCAGTGAAAGGAGTAAAAGCATTAGGAATAAAAATCTCGTACTCGTCAATTAGTATTTTTTTACTAATCGTATCCCAACAATTATATTGGGTTTCAATAGCAAGGAGAATAGTATACTCCCCCGCTTCAGCATAAGAATGAAATACTATTGAATCTGAACCAAAAGTATTATCACCAAAATCCCATTGCCAATCCACAACATTTTGCCAATAAGTCTCACTTACATCAACAAATACAAATGGCTTATCCATCTGATCATAAAAGCGTTTATGCTCTGGTAATCGTTTAAAATCAATTGTAGGAGAAGGTAAGTTTTCAATAATAGCTACATTTGAGATTTCACACTGATTTGCATCAAGTGCAACAATTTCATACATACCTTCTTCTAAATCATACACTGCTATTGTTGTTTGCCCAGAACTCCACTGATAATTATAAGAAGGAACTCCCCCTAATAAAGAAACCTCAGCATAACCAACTCCACGCTCACAAGTATCAGTAGCCGAAAGCAAACTTAATACTAAAGAATCGGGTTGATTTAGTGTAATACTATCCATCCATAAACAGCCATTATTATCTCGCACAATTACTTCATAATATCCTGATGAAAGATTAAAAATACTAGATGTACTATAGCCATTATTCCATTGATAAGTATAATTTCCCGCACCTCCAGTTACTATTTCTTCAATCGCCCCATCCTCATTTCCATAACACCTAATATCATAATTATTATAATTTGTTGTAGATGTAATAATACCACTCATAAGCGTTGTAGGTTCTAATAGATTTAAAGAGTAATCAATAATACATCCTAAACCATCAGTAACTGTAACATTATAATTTCCAGCATACAAATCTGAAATGCTATCCGTTATTGCTCCAGTATTCCATGCATAAGAAAAGGGAATATAACCTCCATTTATTGCTAAATTAATCCACCCACTATTATCTCCTTTACAAGCAATATGAAATCCTGTATAATCAGAAGTAGTAATGCTAACAATTTGATTTAAAGGAGTGGGTTCATCTACTACAATACGCACCTCCTTAGCACAATAATTTGCATCAATAATTTGCAATACATACACACCTGCCACTAGGTTTAAAATATCTTCAGATGAAGAAGAAAATAAATTTGGTCCACTCCAAGAATATTGATATGGCGCCATTCCACTTCCTTGTAAAATCTGAACATCAATCATACCTGTACTCTCCCCATAACATTGCACATCTGTTTTAACAAAACTTATCCCAATAGAATCACTTTCTAAAATAGAAACTGTATTCGTATATATACATGCTGTAGAATCTGTAATTTGATAAGGATAGAGCCCGGCATACATTGCAGAAGTGTCCACATTTCCCCAATCTACAACATAAGGCGGATTTCCACCCGTAATTTGCATGCTTACTGAACCCGTATTATCGCCAAAACAATCTACATTAGTTGTAGCGGTAATTGCATTAATTATTGGGGGTTCATTAACAAAAATAAGTGTATCAATAGTACAATTTAAGGCATCAGTTATGCTTAAAAAATAAGGCCCTGCACCCAAGTTTACTACATCTTGATTAGTTTGCCCATTCGACCACACATAGGTAAACGGATAATCCCCACCCACAATTTCAATATCAACTAGCCCATCAGTTGCTCCAAAACATTTAGGATCAGTAATTGTAGCGTCAACATAAAAATCTTCAGCCACTAACTGAAATGAATCCTGAACTACACAATTATTTGCATCATATACATTCACTACATATATTCCCTCCGTTAAAAATTGATTTGTTGATATTATGTTTCCATTACTCCAAACATAATTATAAGGAGGGAATCCACCATTTACCATTACTTCAATCTCTCCATTATTACCCCCAATACAACTTACTTCAGCAACATTAGAACCCATACTTAATATATTTGGCTGATCGATTACAAAAGAAAAATAAGAGGGGCAATTAGCATCATCATTCACCAAAACTGAATAATTTCCTGCCTGCAAATTAAATATATCTTCTGTTATCTCTCCATTGGACCAAGCATAAGTAGGATTTGATAATGCCTGGGGAGTTAAATTAATAAACCCATCTGCACCATTATAGCAATTTACATCATATAGTATTGATTGCATTTGCATTTGCACTCCTGCACTAATAATAAAACTAGCTTGCTCGGTACAAAAATTACTATTATCGGTAACTATAATTTGATAAGAACCTGAACTGAGGCCCACTATATCTTCCATAGTAGAAATGAACAATTGAGGTCCATTCCAATTAAAATTAAATGGTCCATTCGCATTTGAAACTGTAATATCAATCATTCCATCAGCATCACCATAACATTGTTCATTTTGTATAGTTGCCATTATTTGAATTTGAGGTGGCTCTGCAATAAAAATTGGCATAGGGACATTAGCTGGAGAACAGCCATTAACATCAGTTATTGAAAATGTATAGCTTCCTGAAGGTATTCCATTTAAATCCTCAGTATTTATCTGAAAACCACTAGGGTATGTCCACAAAGTAGTAATAAAACCAACCCCTCCATTTAGAACTAAATCAATTGCTCCATCCTGCTCTCCAAAGCAACTTACATCATTTTTAGTATAACTGTAAGTAATCGCATTTGGTTCCATAATTAAAACTTGAATATTTGAAGCCATCAAACAAAAATTATCATCCGTAATGCTTAAGGTATATAAACCTGGGGTTAAATTATTAATATCTTCAGAATTTGAGTAAAACCCATTAGGTCCTTGCCAAGTTACAGTATAAGGTGCTGTTCCCCCCTGAACACTTAAATCAATACTTCCATCATTAAGACCAAAGCATGAAATATCAGTAGAAACATAAGAAGCTGAAATAGCTAAAGGCTCGGTTAGAATCAATTGCTGATTTAATGGAGGACAATTATTTGCATCCGTAATTACAGCATAGTAAGTTCCCGCCTCTAAAGCAAATAATGGAGAGGTATTTGCTAAAAAACCATTCGGGCCCGTCCAATTAATTGTTAAGGGTTGATTTCCTCCTATAGCATTTAAAGCAATACCACCATCAGCACCGCTAAAGCAACTAATATTGGTTTGTGTAGGGTTTGTAGAAATAGCAATTTGTTCAGTAATTATCACTTGAAATGGTAAAGCACTACATCCATTTGCATCCGTTATTGTACACCAATAATTTCCTGCACTAATATTTATTAAATCCTCAATATTATAAGTAAAACCTGAAATTGAATCCACCCAAGAATACGTGTAAGGCAATACTCCTCCAGATACTGAAATATCAATACTCCCATCTGCCTGTCCATTACAACTTACATTTGTTGAGGTATAACTAGTAGAAAATAAAGTTTGTTCAACAATAGTAACTGTGTCGGAATACAACACACAAGAACCACTTGATGAAGTGGCGGAAAAATAATACTGCCCAGCACCAACAGTAATGATATTAGAGGTTGCTCCTGTATTCCATAAAATATTATACCCTCCACTAAGTTGCACTTCCAAATCCAATGTTCCATTACAGGGAATAGTTAGTGTATCAACTCCTATATTTACACCAAATGTAGCCATAGCCACAGTTGGACAAGAGAAACTATTTGCTTCTAAGAACACGCCTGAATCCAACCAATCATCCGAACCATCAGCTATAGCTAAGCGAATATGATAAGTCTCGCAAGGTTGTACAATTACTTCTGCGGTGAATACATCAGTATAGCCATTGTACGAAATAGTTGTATTTCCTGTATTGTAATACTGCCCATTAACAGCAGGATATGATGGCGTAAACCACCCTGCAGGAATGAAAGGATGTACGGAACTTACTGTAATTGGCATAGGAGGTGTAGAACCTGGAACTGTCGCTATGTTTATTGACCCATTAGGAAATCCTGCAGGAGCTGAATAGGAACCGGTAATCCCAGGACCACTAATAAAGAAACCAAATACATCATTATAATTTTTATTCACATAATCAAGGTATTCTTCTGATCCAAAGCAATAGTTAAAGCGTAAAGTATCCGATTCTGGAACGAAATCAAATTCCAAAATACACATATCATTAATACCTGAAACAGAAAAAGACTGCCCTACTAAAGCAGGAACAGAATTTGCTACTGTATATAAATCATTACAAATTGTATTAGGATTAGTATTACACTGTATTCCAGTATTTGGAGTATTCCAGGAATTAGGGCTTCCCCCTAAGTCTGCATCCAAAGCATGTCCACTTGACATAATAATACCACTTGCCATCCCTATTGAAGAACCAGAAGTAAATGCGCCAATTTGCTGATTACTACCTGTAAAAGAAATATTACTAACTGCTACACCACCTCCTACTAATACATTCTGCACCAGATTAGTAGCATTATTATTTGGTGCCGCATTAGTAATTCCTATCTGAGCTTTTAGTTGCACAAAACAACCAAAAATTAAGATAAATAAAAAACCTATTTTACTTACTATTTTCATAAGGAATATAAAGTTCCAAATTTACAAAAAAAACAATAAATAACCTAAAAGCAATAATCAGATAAAACCATATTCATATATTTGCCTAAATTAAAACACTATCTAATGAAAAAATCTTTACTCCTTATCCCAATTACTATTGCAATAGCAATCTTCTTTTACCCAACTACTTCTCATTCTAATGCAGGAGGTTCTCCTGGCGGAAAAACAGACTCTCCAAATGATGGTGCAAGTTGTACTGGCTGTCATTATGCAGGAGTAGGTACTGGAGCAACAATTACAACAAATATCCCAGCTAGCGGATACACACCTAACCAAGTATATACAATTACTGCAAATATTAATCATTCCGGAATAAATAAATTTGGATTTGAAATTACAGCTGAAAAAAATTCTGGAAACACTAAAACTGGAAGTTTCTTAGTAACTAATAATACTGAAATGAAATTTGCAAATAACAATACAGCAATAACACATAAATCAGGAGGAACATCTGGAAGCAACTCCAGAAGTTGGTCAATGGATTGGGAAGCTCCAAATACTGGAACTGGAGATGTTACCTTTTATGGCGCATTTATTGCTGCAAATGGAAATGGAAACAATGCAGGAGACACTTATCACTCAACTAATTTAACTGTTAGTGAAGCAGTAGTCAATTCAGTAAGTGATTTATCCGCACAGAATGACTTCACATTCAATACCATTACCGAAACAATTGAAACGATTAATGCTGTTTCAGTATATGATATAAGCGGAAAGTTAGTTCTTGAAACTAATAATGCAACTACAACTATTTCTCATTTGAATAAAGGAATTTACATTCTTAAATCAAAGAGTAAAACGCAAAAAATTATTATCAAATAAACTAATCATAGGCAATGCCTTAAAGGGTATCGCCTTGCGATTAATTTTCAATAATTTCAAATTCGGTTCTTCTGTTTAAGGCTCTACCCTCAGCAGTATCATTAGAATCAACAGGCTTAGATTGTCCGTAACCTTTTGCGGACAATCTTTTTTTGTCTACCCCCTTTCCTACTAAGTAATTCACTACCGCATCTGCGCGTCTTTGCGAAAGCAATTCATTAAAGGATTCTGCACCTACATTATCAGTATGTCCTGAAATCTCAATTTTTAAAGAAGGTACATCAGCTAAAAGAGAAATTAAACGAGCTAACTCAGGATAGGAATCATCTTTCACCTCCCACTTTCCTGTATTGAAGAATACGTTTCTAAGTGCAATATTACTTCCTACCTTAATATTCTTTAGCTCAATATCTTTATTCACACTATTGAACCCATCTCCTTTGGGTAAATCAAAATTCTCTGAATGAAATAAATAACCATCAGCAGCAACTGAAATTCCATAGTTAGCCCCAGCAGGAAGCGATAATAAAAATTTACCTGTCGCACTATTGGAATGAAATGAAGTATAAATCTTCCCCGTTTCATTCAGCACAATTTCTATTGCTGCATCAATAGGATTCTTAGTAATAGCATCAATTACCTTCCCTTTAAAAACGGTTAATGATTTCTCCTCAACCACAATAGGTTTTGCAATCGTATTATCACTTACTGGTTTTGCAATACTTGCAATTAACTGATCTTGAACATCAGCACTCATAGGCTTATCTGCACCCCAATAGGTCACCTTATAAATATCCAAACCACCCTTTCCTCCTGCTCTATTTGAAGCAATATAAGCATACCTCCCACTTGCAGTAGCACTATAAAACAAATCATCATAAGGAGTATTTATAGGATAACCCAAATTAATTGGCTCTCCCCAATGACCTAAATCATCAACATAAGAAACAAAAATATCATAACCACCAAGCGTATTATGTCCTTGAGATGAGAAATACATAGTTTTTCCGTCAGGATGAATATAAACCGAACCCTCCTGAAATTTAGTATTCACCTCATGCCCTGCACTCTGCCCTTTTCCCCAAAGATTACGCTCCCTATTCATTACTCCAGAAAAATAGATGTTTTTATTACCGCTATACCCCCCATCAGTAATGTAGTACACCTTTACATCTGGCGGATCAAAAGATGCAAAAGTTTCATTTCCTTCCGTATTTCCTCCTCTTAATTTTTCTCCCATTTTTCTTGAAGGAATACCCCACTTTAAACCATTTAAATTAGATTCAAAAACATCTGCATTTCCATCTTCTTGCTTAAAAATAAGTAGCCTTTGCCCATCATAAGAAAGTCCTCCTGAAACATCATCATTTTCCGTATTCAATTCAGAAACAGGTAATACTTCCGAAAATTTTCGAGCATCTAAATTGGAATAATAAATATCCTGATCAAACATTCCAAATTCATTGGGATGATTTTCATTGGGATGATTAGAAGTGAAAATTAGCAATTCCCCATCAGCACTCAAGCAAGGACTCCATTCGTCAAATTCAGTATTTAAAGATACATTATCAACCCAAATTCTATGGGAATTAGCCAATATCTCATTTGCACCTTGGCATTCCTTAATGTATTTTTTAGTAAATATTTCATAATGCTCATACACCTTACTTTTAGCAGTAGTTGTAAACTGTTCAAATTGTTCAACTGCACCTATGTAATCCCCATTTAACTGCAAAGCCATAGCATAATAAAACAAAAAATCAGACGGTAAATCAGCACTCAACTCTTTTGCTTTTACCAGGTATGAGTAAGACTTCTCTTTCTGATTAGTAAATAACAAACTGCTTCCAATTTTATAATTCAGCTCTCCGTTATTTGAATTAAAATTTTGTGCCTTTTTGTAGTTAAAAATTGCCTGAGTGAAAATAATATTTGCATCCTGCATAAGCAATATCTTTTCAATTCCCTCATCACGCATTTCATCTGCAATTGCTATGCTTTCCTTTGCCAACTTCAAACCCTGTTTATCTTCTTTAAAATTAGCATTTTTAAAGGCTATATCTTGCGAAAAAGCAATACTCGTTAAAAACAATAAGCAAGCCAACAACAAACTTTTTCTATATCTATTATTCACAGTCATTCGCTAAATATTTTTTTACCATCATAATTCCTAACTCTTTTGCTTTATTCCAATCCGAGCAAGCTCCATCCTCATTTCTAGTCATTTGCTTACTAATCCCTCTATTCAAATAAGCTTTTGCATAATTAGCATCTAAAGAAATTGCCTTATCAAAAGCAGTAATTGCCTCCTTGTATTTTTTCAACTGATGATGAATTACACCTCTATTATTATAAGCTGGAGCGTATTCAGGATTAGCAACTAATGCTTTATTGATAGCTGAATTTGCTTTATCATATTCTTTACTTTCAAGCAAAATACTCGCTTTATTATTATAAGCTAAAGCATAATTTACATCTTTTGAAATTGCCAAATCATAATAACTCAATGCCTTTTCAATCTCTCCTTGATTTGCATAAACACTAGCAAGGTTACTGTACACAAAAGCCAAATCAGTATTTAAAGCAATAGCCGCTAAATAATCCTGAATAGCCCTATCAAACTGTTCCATTTTCCGATAGCAACTTCCCCTATCATTTAAGGTATAGGCATTTGTATTAATTACCAAGGACTGAGAAAATAATTGCTCTGCTTCCTGATAATCTTCAGCTAAAAAAGCAATAACTCCCAACTGGCTTAAAGCTTTGTATTCCGCTTCATTTAGGGAGATAATTAAACTATATGTTTGTTTTGCTAATTCTTTATCTGATTTAAATTGCAAATCAGCCACTGAATACAAAGGAGCAAGTTGAGAAGAATCGAGTTCAAATGCTTTTAAATAATCCGCAATTGCCAACTCATCATTTGGGCCCTCATAACATTTTGCCCTACTCAAATAAGCTTCTGAAAAAATTGAATCAATTATAATGGCATTGGTAAAATGATTAATTGCCTCAATATAATTCTCCTTTTCCAACAATAACAAACCTTCATTATACGCATCTCGTGATGCTTTTAAATGTTCATTTTTCTCATTTATTTGAGCGATAGAATCGCTAAATTGCTGTTCAAATAAGTTTATGATTGTACTGTCTGAAATTTGAGATTCTGCACTTTTAGTAAACAAAAAAACAAAACAAACAAAGAAAAATAGTTTATGCATATACCTTTATTTTAGTGGGTTGAAAGTATGTAAATTACAAGTAGATTGAACGAGTTAACTTTAAAAAAATATCAACAATTGTTAGCAATTTTCGTTTACTTTTATCAAACACCACATCTTTCAGCTTGTTTTTTTAATCAGAATTGTATGCTAAATTAATAATTTATACTATACATCATAATCATCTGATTAACTTGTTTTTATAAAATATACATGACAGCATGTCATATGCTTTTTAACAGACAATAACACCTAAAATATAAACCATTTTGATTTTGTAAGTTTGCCAAATGAGAATTGACATCATTACATTATTTCCTGAATTTTTTGACGCTTATTTTGAGTACTCTATTTTGAAGCGTGCAAAAGAAAATGGGAAAGCAGAAATCATAATTCACAACTTACGCGACCACTCCACCAACAAACAAAAAAGTGTTGATGACTATCAATTTGGTGGCGGAGCAGGAATGGTAATGTGCATACAACCTATAGACGATTGCATAAGCAAACTTAAAGCAGAAAGAGACTATGATGAAATCATCTACCTATCCCCTGACGGAGAAACATTGAACCAACAAATCTGCAATACTTTATCTACACAAAAAAATCTAATCATGCTTTGCGGACACTACAAAGGAATTGACCAAAGAGTTAGAGAGCATATCATCACCAAAGAAATATCAATTGGCGATTATGTACTAACAGGTGGTGAAGTAGCAGCTGCCATACTTTCTGATGCTGTAATACGCTTAATTCCTGGCGTAATTTCTGATGAGACCTCTGCACTTACCGATTCTTTTCAAGATAATTTGCTTGCACCCCCTATCTATACTCGCCCTTCCAACTACAAAGGATGGGAAGTACCTGAAGTACTACTGTCTGGAAATGAGAAGCTTATAACCAAATGGAGAGAGCAAGAAGCCATAAAAAGAACAGAAGAAAAAAGACCTGATTTATTTGAGTAAAATTGTTTGTTTCTTAGGATAATTAAATAAAAAAATATCCGTAATATTGCAAACCGATTTCGAAACCTAATATTATAAAAATGAACATTACTGAAACTATAGCAAAAGAACTTACTGCAGGTACAGATTTACCAAACTTTAAAGCAGGAGATAATATTACAGTTTACTACACAATTAAAGAGGGAGACAAGCAAAGAACTCAGTTCTTTAAAGGAGATGTTATCCAAAGAAAAGGTAGTGGAGCAACTGAAACATTTACAATCAGAAAAATTTCTCACTCAATTGGTGTTGAGAGAATTTTTCCTATCAACTCACCTTTAATTGAAAAAATTGAAGTAAATAAGAAAGGTAAAGTTAGAAGAGCAAGAATTTACTACTTAAGAGAATTAACTGGTAAGAAAGCAAGAATTAGAGAAGCAAGATAATTTCTTTCACATATATAACAATAAGGAATCCTGCAATAGCAGGATTTTTTATTGTCTAACAATTCGGAATTCAGTCCTTCTATTCCTAGACCTACCCTTTTTGGTAGTATTATCAGCTACAGGAAACAGCTCACCATAACCATTAAACAGAAGTCGGTCTCTAGTAATTCCATTAGCAATAATTAACTCATAAACTGCTTTTGCCCTGTTTTCTGATAAAAGCTGATTAGCGCTATCATTCCCAATATCATCAGTAAAACCATTTATTTCAATTACCATATTCCTGTTTACTTTTAGGTAAGCAGTAAATTCCAAAAGCACATCTTGTGCTACTAAGTTTATCTGATAAGAATTCGTTTCAAAATAAATATTACTCAAATTAAAGGACTTTCCATTTTCTAAGGACTCCAATGCTATATTTAAGTTTTTAGGAGAAGAAAAAGAAGTGTCATTAGCCGAGACATAAGTTGAATTAAAAGCAAATCCTTCTTTTTTTACCGTAATCAACACATCATCATCCTTTGCTAGCGTTAAGGAGGAAACATAAGTCCCCGCCTCCACTTTTACTATCGTAATTTCATTCGTATTTATATTTTTTATTTCCAATTCCACATCCTCTAAAACCTGCCCATTTTCATCTAGCAACTCTCCTTTTAAAAAAAGTACTCTTTCAGGCTTAGCACCATCATGCAAAGGAAAAGAATAGATATCCCAACCTCCAACACCTTCCAGCTGATTAGAAGCAAAATAAGCGGCATTTCCATCCGTACTTACGAAAAGTGAAATCTCATCAGCAACCGTATTGATAGGATAACCAATATTTACAGGGGTTTGCCAAGAACCTAAACTATCCTTTCGGCTATAGAAAATATCAAAACCACCAATAGACGGAAAATTTGTGGAAGCAAAAAATAAGGTCTTCCCATCCGTATGTAAATAGGGCGATTTTTCATGTTCATTGCTATTAATAGTTGATCCTAAATTTTTAGGACTTGACCATTTTCCATCCTCCAAATTAATTTCATACAAATCAATATTACCATAACCTCCAGCTCTATCACTAGCAAAAATAATTGTTTTTCCATCAGAAGAAACAGTAGGTTGCGACTCCCAAGAATCCGATTTTGAAATTTTATCTGAGAATTTCTGCACATCCGACCAATAATTACCTTTCCTATTCACAAAATAAATATCACAATTATTATAGCCTTTTTTATTCCTAATGCACTTTGTATAATACAATACTTTATTGTCAATTGTAATAGATGATCCACCTTCATTACTTTCCATATTAAAAGGATAAGTAAGTGCCTGACCCTCCTGAAACTTACCTTTTACCTTTCTACTAGAAACAAACTCTTCAACACTAGTATTTGTAATCGAACTAAAACTACTTTTATCCGATCTTCTTGTGAAAAATGATAATTCCTGATCAGGGGAAATAATGGGCAAATACTCGTCAAATATAGTAGAAATACCACTTACTATTTCAGGATTAAATTGCACAGGATTAGCAATAATTTCGGCCAATACTTTTGCTTTTGCATACAAATTAATTGCATCAGAATAATACGGATCAGCAATTCCTAAAGCAATACTCTTTTTTAAATAAAAATCAGCATTCACATAATCCTTTCGACTGAATGCTATTTCTCCTAGAAAATAATAAACTTTTGGGAAATTTTCAGAACAAATATCAATTGCATTTAAACCTTCAGTTTCTGCATTAAAAAAATCACCTTTACGCCAAAGTATCTCTGATTTTAAGGCACTAAACACTGCAAAATTATTAGCAGTAGGCATTTCATCAAAAGCAGCATAAAAGGCTCTCTTTTCAATTAATTTCTCAATCTTCTGCACTAACTTCTTATCTTTTCTTTTTTCAGGAAAACATTCTTGAGCCATTAGTAAATGACCCATAAACAAAAGGTAGATTAGAATATATCTTTGCAAAGTTTAACTCATTAATTCTTCTTCAGTAACTTGGCGCAACTCACCCTCAGTAGAAGCCACAATAGTTGCCACAGTAGCATCACCAGTAACATTCACAACTGTACGCATCATATCTAGTATTCTATCCACACCAAATATAAGTGCAAGCCCCTCAGTAGGCACATTAATTGCCCCCAAAACAATCACTAGCATAACCATACCAGCACCTGGGACAGCAGCTGCACCAATAGATGCTAAAGTTGCGGTAAGCACAATTGTTAATTGTTGTCCTAAATCCAATTCAATACCAAAAGCTTGAGCAATAAATACTGCTGCAACAGCCTGATATAGAGAAGTTCCGTCCATATTAATAGTAGCACCTAATGGCAATACAAAAGAAGAAACCTCTTCAGAAACCCCTAAATGATCCTCACATCTTTCCATAGTAACTGGCAAAGTTGCCGCACTTGAACTTGTA
>Ga0206679_10000060_pt1 | contig 73302 bp, 54 predicted proteins | sample M110012015metaG_FD_155464 | JGI IMG/M metagenome (GOLD analysis project Ga0206679, IMG submission 155464) | Ammonia-oxidizing marine archaeal communities from Monterey Bay, California, United States - M1 100m 12015 | ecosystem: Environmental > Aquatic > Marine > Intertidal zone | place: USA...
TGGGCCTCAACCAGTAATTCCTATTGAGCCTTTGCTTTATTATAATGTTTTAGTGGGGTGTGAAGGAAACTTTGGATCATCAAATGGTTCTGTAACTGCTTATGATAGGGTAAACAATCAAGTTTCTAATAATTATTTTGAACAGATCAATAATTTTGTTTTAGGTGATGTGGTGCAATACATAGAAGAAATTGACGGAGAAATTTATATTGTAGTCAATAATTCTGGAAAAATAGAAATTGTGGATTCAGCTGATTTTTCTTCAAATGCCACTATTACAGGGTTAACTAGTCCTAGAGAAATTAAGAAGGTGAGTAGTGATTTTGCTTACGTTACAGATCTTTTTTCAAATAGCATCCAGGTTTTGAACCTGCAAAATAAAACCATTTCATCATCTATAGCTGTTTCTGGTTGGACAGAATCTATTATCGTAAGAGACACTATTGCTTATGTTGCATGTCCTGGATCTAACCTTATATATCAGCTAAATGTAAATAATCATGAGCTAATTGATTCATTGGTTGTAGGAGACTCACCAATGAATATGTTATTTGATAAAAATGATCAGCTTTGGGTGCTTTGTGCTGGATCATGGGGAGCAAACAATGGATCGCTAGAGAGAATAGAAATAGCTAACTTTAGTTTGCAAGAAACAATTTCTTTGAACTCTTCTCCGTCAAAATTATGTGCAGATGCAAATGGAGATCATTTATTTTGGATCGATGGGGGTGTTAAAAAAATGAATGTTGATCAGTCGGGAATAATTTCAGAAGAGGTGCCTTCAAATGGGAAGTATTTTTATAGTTTAGCTGTACATGCTCAATCTGGTGAGATCTTTATTGCTGATGCTGTAGATTTTGTACAATCAGGGTGGCTTTTTAGGTATAATAATACTGGAGTTTTATTAGATTCAGTAAATACAGGAATCAATCCTCAAGCCTTGTTTTTTAAATAGCATTTTGTAAATGCACATAATAGTGTGCATAGATACTATTGGATTAAAGTAGGTCAAAGGAATCTAACAATTATTTTTGATTGAAATAGTTTGAATTTTGGTCAGAATATTAACGATAATATTATTGGTAGCATCTTCTGGTTTGCTGTTGTTCTTTTCTCATCAGCAACTCAAGATTTCATTAATCCAACAGCAAGATCCTATTGCTGCAGTGCCATTGGATGCGGGTATGATTATTGAGAGTAATAAGATTAAAAATATTTGGGTAACCTTATCAGAAACAAATTTAATATGGGCTAAGCTGCTCGAATTCCATGCTTTTCATGAATTAGATATAAAGATCAAGCAATTAGATTCTTTTTTTGTTCAAGATAAAAGAGTAGAAGAAGTTTTTCATAATAATAAAGTGATAGTTAGTTTACATCCAGGAAGTGAATCAGTGGAAGTATTTGCTGTTACAAATACTTCAAAAGAGGTATATCATTCAATTATAAAGTTGTTGTCAAATAAAGGGTTTGGCAATAAAAAGTCAAACCAATCAACTGTTGAATATGTTGATAAAGCTGGCAGGAATTTTATAGTAGCTTATAAAGAGCCATTTTTAATGTATTCAACATCAAGAATGCTTATTGATCAGTCATTATCTCAAGTAGAAAAAGGAATGGGTTTATTATCAAACAAAGGATATGCAAAGGTTAATTCAACGAAAAGCACATCATCAGATTTTCATGTTTTTCTTCAATCCAATCAATTTATAAGAATTGCTGCTAATTATTTAAATAAAGACGTTATTCAAGAATGGCAGGAGGGGGCTTTTTTTAAAGGGTGGTTGGAGCTAGACCTTAGTATTAAGCCAAATAGTCTCCTTTTCTCAGGATTAACTTTATTGGAAAGCTCAGGTTTGTTTGACCAGTCAATTAATAGGCAAAAACCAATCTCTAAAAAGAATTATAAGATGATACCTTCTAAGGTTAACTCTTTAAAGAGATATGCTATTAGCGACATGTCTGACTTTGTCAAAGATCATGCTTTAATAGAACCGTCTACTATTGATGCTAAATGTCAATGTAATTCTGTTTCATTAATAGATGAATTAGTTGGAGATGAGTTGATTCTTGCTGAGATAGAGAGTAGAGGGGTGAGTCAAAAAGCAATGATTTTCAATAAACCTGATTACAAAAGTTCAAGAGTAAATTTACAATTGCTGGGGGATGGAGATAGCTTATTCAAGGTTGTTGGTGAAAATAAAATGTATCAACTAAAAAGTAATTTATTTACTAATTTATTAGGGCTAAAATTAGGTAAGGATGTATTGTATTATCAGGAAGTAGGGGATTATGTAGTTTTGTCCACAATTGAGGGATTAAGGTCTTTAATTAAGGAATGGAATAAAAATAAAAACAATTCTGAACTTGCTAATTTTAGTTATTATTCTGCCAATTATTTAACCAATTTTTCTAGTGTAGATTATTTCTGGACAAACAATGAGTTTTTTAATAGTTTCAAAGGATATTTTAAAAATGAATATTTAGGTTATGTAGATCAATTATCCGATGTTTTATCTGATATAGATGGCATTTCTTTTCAGGCATCATCGTCAACACCTTTGTATAATTTTCATTCATATGCTATAAGTACAGGTAATTCAACTGTAGAAGAATCTAGTCAGCTTTGGGTAGTTAATATTGATAGTATTACAAGAGCACCCTCTTTAATGAAAAACCATCGTTCAAAAACACTAGAGCTTTTAGCTCAGGACGATAACCATGTTCTTCATTTAATTAGTGCGACAGGGAAGGTTAAATGGAGTAAGCAGATAGAAGGCGAAATTATTGGTAATGTTGCTCAAATGGATTTTTATAAAAATGGTAAATGGCAAATGTTGTTTAATACTCAATCAAAAATTCATTTATTAGACATCAATGGAGAGGAGGTCTCTGGTTTCCCTTTTACACTTAATTCTCCTGCTACTAATTCAGTAAATGTTTTCGATTATGAAAATAATGGTAAATACAGGTTTTTAGTTTGTGCTGAAGACAAAAAGATCTACAATTTTAATAAAGTAGGGAAGCCTCTCCCAGATTGGACACACCCAATATCAAAGGATGTTGTAAACTCAGTTGTAACTCATTTTGTAGTAAACAATAAGGATTATTTATTTACTTATGATAGAGATGGAAACATTTATTTGTATGATAGAAGAGGTAATATTAGATATGACAGTAAGGCAACTTGTAGGCCTAATAAACCTCAAAATATAATCTTTAAAAAAGAATTTGACATTGATCATTCATTGGTTACCTATGTAGATTCTTTAAACAATATTGTACAAGCTAGATTTAATGGTGAGATAGACACCTTAAATATTAAAGTGCCTTTTGAGGAACAACAGTGTTTTATGAATTTATTTGAATGGGGGACAGATAAATTAATCTATTATTCAATGTCAAGTGATGATAAGATGGCTATATATGGCCCCGATAATGAGTTGCAATTTATTGAGTATTTTGATTTTTCTATAGGTAATAATATTCAAATACTAGGGAAAAACAATAAATATATTATGGTAAGTAATGAAAAAGAACAGGAAATCTATTTATATGATAGTGATTATAATCCAGCCAATGTATTTTCTGTTCCGGGAACATCTAAAACAGTTGTTGGAGATATGAATTTCGATGGGCTAGATGAAGTAATTACCATTACAAAAGATGGTGAGATCATTGCTTATAGTATTAACGCTAATTTTAATTAATTTTTTTACCTATTTTATTTAGAATCTTTCTAAGTAAGACATTACCTTTGTTCTAATGAATAATTTGGATAATATAAGAAATGATTTTCCGATTTTAAGTAAAAAAGTTAACGGGAAATCTTTAGTCTATTTTGATAATGGCGCCACTACTCAAAAGCCTAATTCAGTTATTCAGGTAATTTCTGATTATTATAAAGATTATAATTCAAATGTACATCGTGGAGTTCATCAATTAAGCCAATTAGCAACTGAAAAATATGAAAATGCTAGGATAGTCCTAAAGCAATTTATTAATGCTTCTTATAAAGAAGAGGTCATATTTACAAAAGGCACAACTGAAGCAATAAATATTGTTGCTTCTTCTTATGGGAGAAAATCATTAAGCAAAGGTGACGAGGTTATTATTTCTGCAATGGAGCACCATAGTAATATTGTGCCTTGGCAAATGATCTGTGAAGAAAAGGGAGCTAAATTAATAATTGCGCCTATTAATAATGATGGAGATTTGATCATGGATCAACTTTTTGACCTAATCAATTCTAACACAAAAATTATTTCATTAACTCATGTCTCTAATACTTTAGGAACCATTAATCCGATTCAGGAAATTATAGATACAGCTCATAGCTATAATGCGGTTGTTTTAATTGATGCCGCCCAATCAATTCAGCACCTTCCAATAGATGTTCAGCAGCTTAATTGTGATTTTTTGGCATTTAGTGGCCATAAGATGTACGGGCCTACTGGAGTTGGAGTTTTATTTGGGAAGAAACGAATTTTAGAAGAAATGGGCCCTATTCAGGGTGGTGGTGATATGATTAAGGAAGTTACATTTAATAAAACGACCTATAATGACCTTCCTTATAAGTTTGAAGCAGGAACCCCTAATATTGTGGGTGTTATTGGGCTGGCAGAAGCTATAAAGTATATCCAAAAAACAGGCTTTGATTTTATACAAAAACAGGAATCAGCTTTATTAATGAAGGCGACTCATTCTTTGAGTGAAATAGATGGGCTGAGGATTATTGGAAATGCCAAACAAAAGTCAAGTGTTATCTCTTTTGTTGTTGATGGTGTGCATCCATTTGATATAGGGACTTTACTTGATCAGCTTGGGATTGCTATACGTACAGGTCATCACTGCACTCAACCTCTAATGGATTATTTTAAAATTCCAGGTACAGCAAGAGCTTCATTTTCTTTTTATAATTCTGAAGATGAAGTTGGGTTAATGGTAGAAGGGTTGAAAAAAGCAGTTAAAATGTTGGCTTAGTTATCGCTTAATTTAATTCCTTTTAATTTATAAAACAGTATTACATCTATAATCATGTGTGCAGCTATCGCTGTACATAGACCAAGCCAATTGCTTAAATAACCAATAAGTGCAATAGAAAGAGTTAAGTAAATACCGTAAATTGAAATACGCCAGTTCGTGGGGTTTAGGTATCCGTGTATAGCAACAAATATTAATGATGTTATCCACACACCTATTAAAGGCTGAATAACGCCTCTAAATAATATTTCTTCTCCCACGCCTGCGCAAAAGCTGATAAAAAAAATCAATTGAAGGTCAATTTCAGATGAAGTAATCATGTTTTTGTATTTGTCTAAAACAGGCTTCATGAATTTCATTTTTATTATCTCCCACCCTAAATATCCAATTATTAACCCAGTAATTCCCCCAACTAAAACTTCTATTAAGAGATTGCTTTTAGAAATAAATATTGATATAAAAGGATTATTCGTAAAAAATAAATGAATGACAAGTCCAATGGCAGGGAATCCTAGTAAGGTGAAAATAGATAGTTTAATTAATGAATTCCTGTTCAATTTTTAAAATAAAAAAACCCCGCAAAGCGAGGTTAAGTAGTGAAATATTTATGCTTAATTTAATCTGAATTTACGTCTCTGTCTTGATCTTCATCATCCTCAGAATCAGTAATATCTCTTTCTGAATTATTGTCGTTTGTATTTTGAGTGTTAGTTGTAGGGTCATCATTTGTGGTTCCACACACTACGCCAGGCTCACATCCTTCCACAAGAGTAGGAGGAGCAATTTTGCTACAACTCTCCGTTACTATAGCTAGGAGAAAAACAAGTGATAATATGTAAATAAGTCTCTTCATAAGACAGGTATCATAACAAACTTACTAAAAAACAGGTCAAAATCCAACTAATTATACTTAAAAATGGTCATTTTGTTACATTTTATGATCTAATATGATTTCTACTTTTGTTCCTATTGCTTCGTTTATTTCATTATTAATTTGGTAGGGACCAATTATTTTAAAATTCTTCTTAGTTACTTTTCTTAATACATCTATTCTATTAGTAGTAATTTTAATTCCTTTTGATTGATGATCATGTGAGCTTTTGTTGTTTAGGCTATTGTCAACCCCTATACCATTATCTTCAATAATGAATTTTACTTCATTTTCATCAGAAGTTAGAATTGAAATATTTATTTCTCCCTTTTTTTTCATTGGAAGCACCCCATGCCAGACACTATTTTCAACAAATGGCTGCATAAACATAGCGGGGACTAGTATTGAGTCTGTTTGAATGCCAGGTTGTATTTGTATTTTATATTCAAATTTTGACTGAAACCTCATATGCTCTAAGGACAAATAGAGTTCTAGTCTTTCTAGCTCATCACTTAAAGGTATTAGACTATTTCCTGAGGATGAGCTGTCTAAATTTTTTCTTATCAGCTTTGCAAAGCTAGATAGGTATTTGTTAGCAGATAATTTATCCTGTGTATTAATGAAATATTGAATAGAATTTAAAGCATTAAAAATAAAATGTCTATTCATACTTGCATTCAATGACTGTTGTTCAAGTGCCAATAAATTAGATTTATACATCAGCTTCTCTGTTAACCTATTTCTTCTAACAACATTAGATCGCCACTTCCAAATAAAGAAAATAATTAAGCAGAAAAAACCAGCGCTTATTAGGAAGAACCACCATGTTAGGTAGTAGGGTTTTTTAATAGTAAAATTAAATATAGCAGGAGCACTCCAATTTATATTATCTACAGAAGAAATTACTTTAAATGTAAAATCCCCATATGGAAGGTTTGCGTAGGTAAATGAATTTTGATTATATATTGGAGACCATTCTTTGTCAAAATTCTCTAGCATAAAACGATATTTTATTGATTTATATCTAGAAAGACTAGATGCTTCAAAATAAAAAGTCAGGTAATTATTCTTATGAGTTAAGGTTAGTTCTTCTGGAAGGTTAGTAAAAGGATTTATTTTATCAGAAAGAGTAGACCAGTTTGTTTTTTTAAGAAATAGCTGGATATCATTAATTCTTACTTGTGGTGGTGTTGTATTATAGGAATGAGCTAATATTCTTCTATTAAATTTGGTTAACCCATTTCCAGTTCCCATCCAAATTGACCCTTCATTGTCTAAAAAAACAGCATTTAGATTAGTTTCAACACTTTTTAGGCCATCTGCTATAGTATGATGTAATAGGTTTAATGGTTCATTTATAATAAGGCTATTAATATCTAATTCAAAAATACCATAATTGGTGCCAATCCATAAGGTGTGGTCATCTTCATTTAGTAAAAAGTTAATGTAATTAGCACTAAAAGAGGTGTGGAGGTCTAGCTTATAGATAGTAGATTTATTATAAGCATAAAGACCATTACCTGTCCCGATAAACAGTAAGGAATCTTTCCAGTTTTCTAAACAATAAATAGGCTCGTCTTTGAATAGGTTGTCAAAGGTGATGCTTTTTGCATTTAACTCTTTGTCAAAAACAAAGATTCCATTTCGAGATCCTGCATAAGTGAAGTCATCAAATTCTTTAATGCACCTTATGTTTCTTCCATAAAATTCTGATTGGTCGTTAAAGCTAAATTGAAATTCTTTATCTAAAACGGCAATCCCCTTTGAGCAGCCAATCCATAGTCTTTTTAGTTCATCTTCATACAGTGAAGTGATTTTATTAGAGGGTAGCCATTTAAGGTCTTTATAGGATTCCATTTCTCCGTTTTTAAAATGGATTAATCCGCTTGAGGTTCCAAACCATAAAGAGCTATCACTTGTGCAGATGCTGGTCCATACAGTATTGTTTTTTAAGTTGGAATTTAAAGTATGGTAATTGATGATCTCATCATCTGAATAGTTGTAATAGCAGAGCCCTCTGTCATAAGTTGAGAACCAATAATTTTGATTATAATCTTGAATAATAGACATTACATAATTACTAGGTAAGCCAGCTTCTTTTGTGTAATTCACAAATTCTTCTCCAGCAAATCGAAATATTCCAGACCCATCAGTTCCAATCCAAATATTATTTTCAAGATCTTCACTAATTACTTTAACATTTTCTGAATTTAGACCATTTTTTTTCTGATAATTTTTTATTTTATTTTCTGATATGCAAGAGATGCCAATTTTTGAAGAGAGCCAAATATTGTTTTTACTATCTATAAATATATCTCTTATAATTGGGCTGATCAATCCTTTCGTTTCATTGTAATTTTGAAAAGTATTGTCTGAATGATTGTATTTATAAACCCCATTGTCATATGTAGATATCCAAAAGAAACCCTTCTTGTCCTCACTTATGTCGCTAATGCTTAGACCTGAGTTAGGCATTTTTATTTCTTTCCATTCTTTGCCATTATAATGTCCTATGAACCCTTTGCCGACAGCCCATATTTTATCCTTCGAATCACAAAACAATGCAGTTGTAAATAGGTTGTCTTTTGGCTGATGATGTTTAACTGGAGTGATAGAAAACACATCAACCGATGAAACTTTAAATTCAATTATTCCCTGATTTTGCAGTCCAACCCATAAGTTTCCTTTTTTATCAAAAGCAATGTTGTTTATAGTGGCTCCTTCAGAATATTTTAAAAGATTAATAGTAGTCAGTTGATTATCTCTAATTCTAGTAATTCCATGCTTGGTGGCAATCCATATAAATTTATTATGCTCAATGATTTGTACTGCAGCATTATCTGTTAGGCCATTTTCTTTAGAGTAATTAGTGAACTCATTCCCATTAAATTTACTCACTCCTCCAGCAGTGGCAATCCATAAATTGCCTTTGTTATCAGGGCAAATAGAATAAACCTGAGTTTGAGATAGACCATCTTCTACAGAATATTGAACAAAACTATATTGTTGACCTATCGATGGGTAAAGCTGAATTAAGAAGAATACGAATATTATTTTTCTTAGTATTCTCATAAATTATAGGAATAAATTTTTAGCAAATTAAAAAGTATTTATTCGCTCCATGAAATTTGTCATCTTTCTTCTTGAAATGGGTACATATTTACCATTGGTCATTATGGCGACATTCCCTTCAGATCTAGAAAATTCTTTTAAATGATTTTCAATATTTATAATATGAGATTTATGTGTTCTGAAGAAAATATTTTGATCTAAATTTTCCTCATATATTTTAATGTTTTTGCTGCTTAAATGACGGCTTCCATCTTTTAAATAGATCATGGTGTAATTGTCACTTGCTTCCAAATGAATAATGTCTTCATTTCTTATTATTAGGTACCCATTCTTAGTAGGTATGCTTATTCGATCATTTGACTTTTCATTATTTATTTCATTCATTAAAGTCGTAAGCTCTTCATTAATTGTTTTTGAATTGTTGCCATTTTGATATTGGATAGATTTTTTGACTGCATTTTTTAACTCATCAATTGAAATGGGTTTTTCTAAATAATCTATTGCATTTGCTTTAAATGCTTTTAAAGCATACTCATTATAAGCAGTAGTGAAAACTACAGAAAAGCCAGTATCGTCAAATGACCTTAAGAATTCAAAGCCATCTTCATTGGGCATTGCAATGTCTAAAAATATAATATCGGGTGGAGTGGACTTAATTACATCTCTTGCAGATTCAGCAGATTCAGCAAAACCAATTATGTCCAATTCTGGGCAATGATCATGGATCAATAGTTTTAAATTTTCTCTTGCGTTAAATTCATCATCGATTATTAAGGCTTTTAATTTCATGGCTAATTCTATAATTAAAGGTGTATATAAACATAACGCTATATTTATTCAAAGGTTGAGCCTCTTTATTGAAGTGTTGAATTTGTTTATTGAATGGTAGCTATTGCTTATTGATTTGACTTTAATAGTGAAGTGAATTCTGAAATTTTACTTCTACTTACTGGAATTTCTTCCCCATTTTTCAATTTTACTACTGAGCCATTCTCGTTGATGTAATCTGTAATGTAATTTAAATTGATAATATGAGATTTGTGGATTCTGTAAAATAGATCAATATCTAATAGTTCTTCATAGATCTTCAATGTTCTTGTGTCTAGGAAATGATCTCCATTGATGAAATATAACATAGTGCAGTTCCCTTCTGCTTTTAACCTTAATATGTTTTTTTGGTAAACAATTTTAATCCCTTTTTGATGTGAGATGGCAATTTTTTCTTTTTTCACCCCCATTTCTTTAGTTAGGTTTTGTAACCTTTGAAGGTAACTTTCAAAATCAATGTTAGGTGCACTCATGTTTAGAGATGATTTTGTAACGGCCTCTTTAAGCTCATCTATGTCTACAGGCTTAAGGAGGTAATCTATTGCATTTGCCTTAAACGCTTTTATGGCATAGTCCTTAAATGCAGTAATGAATATTACTTTAAAGGATTTATTTGGGATCATATCTAGTAATTCAAATCCCTCAGCACCAGAGGGCATTCTAATGTCTAAAAAAACCAGATCCGGCTCCTTTTCTGTTATTACTTTAAAAGCAGATTCTAAATCATCTCCTTCTCCCACAACCTCAATAATGGGACAATGCTCATTCACTAAAAGCTTAAGATTCTCCCTAGCAAATAATTCATCATCGATAATAACAGCACGTATTTTTTTCATGTTTTTTGTGAAAATAAAAATTTAAAAGCGAGTTTAAAAAAATCTACAGCTTAATAAAGCGGTGTCATCAAGTATTTCTTTATTCCCTTTATACCTTTCTAGCTCTAAAAAGATAACTTGGTCTAGTGCTTTCATAGATAGATGAAAATTTTCATGTATAATTTTTGTTAAACGTTCAGTTTCAAACTGTTCTTCATTTTCGTTTTCAAGTTCTACTAAACCATCCGTGTAGCAAATAAGGGTGTCATTAGGTCTAATATCAAGTTCTTCCATTTCTATTTCAGGAATTTCATCAAACATACCTAAACCAATACATCCCTTATTTAGATTTATAGCTTCATCTCCATTAGTTAATATTGGATAATTATGACCTGCATTAATGTATTTTAATTTTCTTGTAGTGCAATTATAATAAGCAATGAAAAATGTAATGAACTTTTCACCTTGTGCAGCATTGTTTACATTGTCATTTAATTCATGAATTAGGTCAATTAATGTAAGGTCGTGATGGTTGTATTTAATATTTGCCTTAAGATTAGCTTGAAAATTACTCATTAAAAGTGCTGCAGAAACTCCCTTGCCTGAAACATCTGCAATACACATTATATATTCTTCATTGTTGATCTTTATGAAGTCATAATAATCCCCGCCAACTAATTGATGAGTTTCATACCTAGCGGCTACGTCCACTCTGTTATTTGAAGGCAAGATAGCTGGAAATAATAACCTTTGCATTTCTGACGCTACTTCAAGTTCTTTATTGGTTCTTTCTTGATTAATACTTTCATTGGCAAATCTTTTATTTTCAATAGCAACAATGATGATGTTTGTTAATGTTTGAATAAATGGCATATGCTTAATGGTTGGGCTGATCATGATTGCCTCTTCATTAAGGTCTCCAATTAGTAAATAGGAAAGAGGAGTGTTTTTGTGTAATATAGGGATAACGATGTCAAATGAATTTAAATATTGGATAGAGGAAGATTCTATCACAGTTATTTCTTTGATGTGAGTTAGGTCCTTTTCTACATCAATTTTTTTTGATTGGCCTCTAGCTCCATATTTTAATAAACACTTCCACTTTTTTTGGTTATAATTAAATAATATTAGTTTCGAAATCCCAAGCTGCTCTCTTAATATATATTCATATATTTTTAGTAGCTTATCTGTAGAAAAGTTGTTATTAATACCTTTTGTAATTTCAAGAAGAGAATTAAGCTTGAATTCTTTGAGCTCTAATTTCTCTGTTAGTTTATTTACTTTTCTTTCTGGCATTAGGGTAGGTTCTCTATAATTTGAGGAAGCTTTTTAATAGCAGCAAGCTCTCTAAATTTCATTCTTGCTTCACTAGCAGGACTTCCGAAATAGGTTTTGTCTGGATCTAGGTTTTTAGCGATTCCGGATTGACCTAGAACTACAGCTCCTTTTCCTATCACAATATCGCTTGGCACACCGACTTGTCCCCATAAGGTGACATTGTCCTCAATAGTTACACATCCAGCTATTCCTACTTGAGCAGCAAAAAGGCAATTTTTCCCAATGGTTGTGTCGTGTCCGACATGTACCTGGTTATCTAGTTTGGAACCAGCACCAATGATGGTGTCTCCAGTAACTCCTCGATCGATACTTGAAAGGGCGCCAATTTCTACATGGTCTTCTATGATTACTGTTCCACAAGTATACATTGGATTGTATTTGCTTTCTAGTTTTTTATAATAAAAAGCATTGGCTCCAATAACAGTGTTAGCGTGGATAACAACATGATCACCAAGAATGGCATTATCATATATTGTTACATTAGCATGAACAATACAATGCTCTCCTATGGAGACATTGTTTCCGATAACAGCAGTTGAATGAATAAAAGTATGATTGCCTATATTAACTTGTTCTCCTCTTGTTTCTGGATTTAATTTTAATGGTTGGAAATAATTAGTTAAATAATTAAAGTCTTTAAAAGGTTGATTAGATATAATGATGGCTTTGCCTTTTGGGATACTCGCATTTTCATCATTGATAATAATAACAGAAGCAGCTGAGTTTAATGCTTTTTCATAATATTTTTCATGATCAACGAAAACTACATCACCAGGCTCAACTTTATGAATTTCATTAAGACCTGTAACTTCAATATCTTTATTGCCAATAACAGGGCAATTTATGAGTTCAGCAAGCGCTTCAACAGATAATTTTTTGAGTATTTTCAATCTAATTTCTTTAATGCTAAAGTTAGAACATAATTACATTAAAGGTACTTGAAAATGAAATTTTTCTATTTGTCTTAAATAAGATTGTGATAATAAGCAAAGATTTTATAAATTTGCAGCCCTTATTAGAAAAAAGTAATTTAAAATTAAGTTTATGTACGCAATTGTTGAAATAGCAGGGCAGCAAATAAAAGTAGAGAAAGATCAACGTTATTTTGTTAATCGTCTAAAAGGTAAAGAAGGAGAAAAAGTTGTCTTTGACAATGTTCTTCTTTTAGAGGATAAAGGTAAAATATCTGTTGGCGCCCCAGCTGTTAAAGGTGCTCATGTAACTGCTAAAATTGAGCATCATCTTAAAGATGATAAAGTTATTGTGTTTAAGAAAAAAAGAAGAAAAGGTTATCAGGTAAAAAATGGTCATCGTCAGCATCTGTCAGAAATTTCAATTCAAGGGATTTCTACAAAGGCACCTGCAAAAAAGGCGGAGCCTAAATCAGCTGATGAAAAACCAAAGGCTTCAACTAAAGCTGCTAGCCCTAAAAAAGCAACAGCAAAAAAAGAAACAACAAAGAAAGTAGTTGCTAAAAAGACTGAGGAGAAAGTAGAAAAAGCACCTGCTAAAAAGGCACCTGCTAAAAAAGCAGCACCTAAAAAAGATAAATAATTTTTAAAAACATTTAGTTATGGCACATAAAAAAGGAGCAGGAAGTTCGAAAAATGGTCGTGATTCAGAATCGAAAAGATTAGGAGTGAAAATCTATGGTGGACAATTAGCTATTGCAGGTAATATTATAGTTCGTCAGAGAGGAACTGTACATTATCCAGGTGAAAATGTAGGTATGGGTAAAGATCATACATTATTTGCATTAACCAATGGAGTGGTAGAGTTTAGAAAAAAAAGAAATAACAGATCATTTGTTTCAGTAACTCCATTTGAGGGTAAGTAAAAGAACTTTATATAAGTTATTAAAAAAGCGTCTTTTGGACGCTTTTTTTGTATGTCAAAGTCAATATTCATTCATTTTTAAATAGCTTTGAGTATTAATTTTTTAATATTTAGCAGATAGGATATGCTACAGGTAAATAGGATAAGAGAAAATAGTCTTCAATTAATTGAACAGCTTAAAGTACGGAATGTTGATTATTCAGATTTAATAAAAGAAGTTATTGAACTAGATGAAGTGAGAAGGAGCTCTCAGCATCATCTTGACCAAGATCTATCTGAACTCAATCAGATTTCAAAAAAAATAGGAGAATTATTTAAATCAGGTAATAAAGATGAGGCAAATGAATTAAAATTAAAAACAGGGAAGCTTAAAGAATCAACTAAATTATTAAAAGAAAAACTGAACGATTCTGAGAAAAAGTTACTTGAATTATTGTATCAGATACCTAATATCCCTAATCCCTCTGTAAAAGCAGGTTCATCTGAGAAAGAAAATGAGATCTTAGAAGAGTTTGGCAAAATTCCTACTTTGAGTAATGAGGCGTTACCGCATTGGGACCTTGCAAAAAAGTATCAATTAATAGATTTTGAATTAGGAGTAAAGATTACGGGTGCAGGGTTTCCTGTATATAAAGGCAAAGGGGCTCAGCTTCAAAGAGCATTGATCAATTATTTTTTAAACAAGGCCATTGATAGTGGTTATGAAGAAGTAATTCCCCCATTACTTGTAAATGCAGATTCTGGTCATGGAACAGGCCAATTGCCAGACAAGGAAGGTCAGATGTATTATATCCAGGAAGATCAACTTTTTTTAATTCCCACTGCAGAGGTTCCCATTACTAATATTTTTAGAGATGTTATAGTTAATCAAGATGAGTTTCCAATTAAACATGTAGGATACACCCCATGTTTTAGAAGAGAGGCTGGCTCATACGGTAAAGACGTAAGAGGATTAAATAGATTACACCAATTTGATAAAGTAGAAATAGTACAAATTTCTCACCCGGAAAAAAGTTATGAAATCTTAGATCAAATGGTAAGTTATGTTAAGTCTTTATTAGAAGACCTTGGGCTTCCTTATAGAGTTGTGAGGTTATGTGGTGGAGATTTAGGATTTACTGCAGCTTTGACCTATGATTTTGAGGTGTTTTCTGCTGCTCAGGATAAATGGTTAGAGGTGAGCTCTGTCTCCAACTTTGAGACTTATCAATCTAATAGATTAAAATTAAGGTATAGGGACAATAATAATAAGAGTCAGTTAGTTCATACTTTAAACGGGAGTGCTTTGGCTTTACCAAGGATCATGGCAGCAATATTAGAAAATTACCAAGTTAATGATGGAATTCAAATCCCTGAAGTATTGATTCCATTTACAGGATTTAAACAGATCAATAAAACGGAATAATATTTGTATTTAGTAATTAAAAATCAAATGATTAGAGCATTCTTTTTTTTAACAATATCATTTGTGACATATAGCTGCTCCCTTGAATTTGGATCTTCTAATAACAGCAACGATATGAAGGAGGTTGATGACCTTCAAAGGAAGCTAAATGCGCTCGAATTTTCTTTTAAAAGTATTGATACTATTGCAGTTGAAACTGCTTTAATAAGATATAGAGAAAATTTAACAATGATTAAAAAATACTATAACGATACAGTCGATAAAGAATTTGTGCAATTAATTAATAAATACAAAGGGATTAAAAAAGCGGGAAAAAATATTTCTAAAAAGGATCGGAAGGATATTTCTACTAATATTAAGATTACTAAAAATCAGCTTCATAATTTATCATTAGATCTTGATTCTGATATTTTACCGAAAGACTCTATTTCTTATTTTATTAAAATGGAAAGTGATAAAATAAATAAATTAAATAAAGATATAAGTAACTATATTTTAATCTGTGATGAGGTAATTCAATTAGACACTAGTCTATCTTCTAAAGTCAGGGATCTTGTTAATAATTAACAGCCATGAAAGCACCGTTTAAGTATATAGTTTTTATTGCCTTTAGTATGACATTTTTGTTTAGTACTGCACAGCTCAATGAACTAGATTTTAGAATGGCAATGAACTATTATAATAATGGTGATTTTGAGAAAGCAGCCATGTACTTTGATAAGCTATATTCAAAATCTAATCTAAATGAGATTTATGAGCCATATAGAAGAACTCTTATTGAATTGGACAGATTTAAGGAGGCAGAAAAAGTTTGCAAATTACAGGTTAAAAATCATCCTGAAAAATACAATTACTTAGTAGACTATGGTAAATTAATGGAATCATGGGATAAAGAGGAAAAAGCTAATATTATCTATAATGAAGCTATAGGGAAAATTGATGAAAATTCAGAACATATTCAGATCAGTAATTTAGCCAATGCATTTGAGAAGGGGGGGATGTTTGATCAAGCATTAAAAGTATATCAGCTGGGTAATAAATACTCATCAACTCAAAAAAGTATATATAATCAAAAGATTGCTTATATCTATGGTAGGCAAGGCAAAACAGAATTGGTTATAGGTACGTTACTTGAGCTTCTTGAAATAAGTGATTCTTATTATTCTGTAGTACAAAGAGGGTTGAATAACTCTATTGATCTAATGGGTGACATAAAGGGTAGAGAGGTGCTTAAAAAAACACTAATCAAAAAAAGTCAGCAAAACCCTGGGAAGATCATTTACAATGAAATGTTGGCTTGGTATTTTTCTACTATTGATGATTTTGAAGGATCTTTTATTCAGGTAAAAGCAATTGATAAAAAGCAGAGGGCTGGAGGTAAAAGATTGTTGGAGTTAGGGGAGTCTTGTTATATTAATGAGGCATTTGATGTTGCTATAAAGTGTTATAATGAAATCATTAAAAATTATCCATCAACGAATATGGCGGGTAAAGCAAAAGCGAAAACATTAAAAGTCTTAAAAAGTAAATTATTAGCTGGGGGAAATGTAACAAATGATCAATTGCTGGTATTAAAAGATAATTATTTAAAAACTATTGATGATATCAAATCCTATTTTCCTGATTTTGAAAGGGACTCAAGATATATCTCAGTAATTAGGGATTTGTCGGAATTAGAAGCTTATTATTTACATGAATATGCTGTAGCAGAAGAAAGATTAAGAAAGCTGCTTTCTTCTGGGTTTATTTCCAAAAGAATAAAGGGAGAAATTAAATTAGAGTTAGCAGAGATACTTGTTTTAAAAGGGATGGTATATGATGCTTCTTTGCTTTATCTACAATTAGAGAAGGAATTTAAACATGACCCAATTGGACATGATGCTAAATACAAGAATGCAAAGGTCTATTACTACGTAGGAGAGTTTGAATGGTGTCAGGCTCAATTAGATGTATTAAAAGCATCTACTTCTAAACTTATAGCAAATGATGCAATGGACCTTTCTTTATTGATTACAGATAATTATAACCTTGACACTACTGAAGTTACAATGAAATTATTTGCAAAGGCTGATCTATATATTATTCAACATAAATATAAAGAGGCAGAGGCAATTTTTGATTCTATAAATCATCAAAATGGTTATCATACACTAAACGATGATATCTTGTTTAGAAGAGCGAATATTTTCATCAAACAGCATTTATATGAAAAAGCAGTTGAGGAATTAAAAAAAATATTAGCAGATTATTCTGATGACATCCTTGCAGATAATGCACTTTTTGTTTTAGGTGAATTATATGAAAAGAAATTTAATGATCCTGAAAAAGCTAAAGAGTGTTATAAAAAAATATTATTTGAGCATAGCGGAAGTTTATATGTAGTAGAGGCAAGAAAAAGGTATCGGAGGTTATCAGGAAAAAATAATGAAGACATAAAATCAGACTCTTTATGATATTATACAATGTAACAATTAATATTGATCATGATGTTCATGATGAGTGGCTGCAATGGATGAAATCAAAACACATTCCAGATGTGCTAAATACAGGACTTTTTATTGAGAATAGAATTTGTAGAATTTTAGCCGAAGAAGAGGGTGGAAAGTCATATAGTATTCAGTATTTATTAAAGAACATGGCTGATTACAATACCTATCAGGATGAATATGCTTCAAGCCTTCAGCTTGAACATACTCAAAAATATGAGGGTAAATTTGTTGCTTTCAGAACTATTTTAGAGGTTGTTCATGAACACAAATATTGATCATCTTTTTACATTACCATCACCTGTAGAGCCACTAGACCTCAGTTCTTTTGGGATTAAAAAACATGAAATTTGGATAAAAAGAGACGATCTTATTCATGATGTCATTTCTGGCAATAAATGGAGGAAATTAAAATATAATATTCAACATTATTTCAACAATCAATTCAAAGGAATAGTAAGTTTTGGAGGAGCCTATTCCAATCATATTGCAGCATTAGGGGAGATTTCTAAAAAGCTCGATATTCCAACTATTATTTTTATAAGAGGAGAAAAACCCCGCTTATTAAGCCCAACTTTAAAAAAATGTAGAGAAGATGGCATTGATCTTAGATTTGTTTCAAGAAAACAATACAGAGAAAATAAAACCATATTATCGGATATAGATAAAGAATTCCCTGATTATTTAGTTATCCCAGAAGGTGCATCTAATGACAATGGTATTAAAGGCTGTTGTGAGTTAGTAAAGGAAATTCATATAGGTTTTGATGAGATATATTGTGATGTAGGAACAGGCGCAACTTGTGTTGGGATTTCAAGTGCGTTAAATAATAATCAGCATGCAATAGGAATAGTTGTTTTAAAAGGAGCTAAAAATATCAATAATGAAATGGGTGATTTATTAAAGTTAAAGACTAATAGTTTTACCTTAAAACATGATTATCATTTTGGAGGATATGCTAAAAAAAATAATGACTTAATTAAGTTTATGAAAACGTTCTATGATAAAACAGGAATTAAAACTGACCCTATTTATTCAGGAAAAATGTTCTATGGTTTAATAAGAGAGTTGCAAAAAGATAATTCAAAGAAAAGTAAAAGAATTATTGCTTTACATTCAGGAGGGCTTCAGGGAATTTCTGGATATGAAAAAAGATATGGCCTTAAAATATTTTAAAAAAAAAGAGCCATTCAAATGGCTCTTTTTTTAAAGTGAACATTAGTTATTTCTGTAAGACCATTTTTTTAGTAATCTTGAACTCATTATTAAAAATCGTATAATAATAAATTCCATTTCTTAAACCATCTGAATTGATATTCAGTTCATGAGTTCCCATTCCCATTGAACCAAGATCAATGTGTTTAACGATTTTCCCCGTAATATCAAAGATCTCAAAAGTTATTTCCTTTTGTTCGTCAAGTTCAAAAATGATTTTAGTATTGTCATTAAATGGATTGGGTCTGTTTTGACTTAAGTATGCCTTTGTGTCGTCTCTTTCCTCGACACTTATAAATGGATCGAAATTCAACCTTACCATTGGGGTTGATGTAGTATAATACCATGTTAGGTCAATACCATCGTAATAAAAAGAGGTCTGAGGTTCAGAATCTCCTGAAGTTGCAATAACAATATCGTTGGTTGAACCTCCATCGCCATAAGCACCTGCAACAGCAAGGTATCCTTTACCTCCCGTCAATGTTATAGGTGAGAATAATGGAAGTGTAATAGTTGATTGGTTGGTAACATCACCACTTGTTGTAATATAATCGGCAGTATTTCCTTCCCAAATAAAATCTCCACTAGCAGCATCAATTGAATAGATAGCAGCATAAACAACAGCTCCTGGTTCTGTACTACTGCTAATTGTTAGGTCAATTGCTTTCAATGTTTGGTTGGCTATTATGTCAAAATAATTACCTACTTCAAATGCTTCACCAGCATTGTAAGATCCACCATCAACACTGCCTTTGTCTCTACCATATGTGTACTCAGTAATTTCAATAATTTCATTGGCTGTATTGTCATTTATATTGTCATCAATTGAATCGGAATAAACTGACCAAGTTGTGTTTAAAGCACCTAATGTTGCATTAGGAGTATGTTGTGTAGTAGTGAATAGTGAATCTGTAGATCCAATAGTTAGTGTTGTTGGATTACTTGAAATAGATAATCCACCACCAAAATCAACTGATAAAGTAGTGTTAGGTTGATCAGTTGCGCCATTGTTCATTACATTGGCAGAAAAGTCTATAGGTGTTATTTGATCCAAAGGTATTTGATAGTAAGGAATCCCTAATGAACCAAAATAATGACTAATAACGGTAAGGTCATTGTTTGGATTGGTTACTATCTCTACATCATCTATCATCCATCCATATGCAATCCATACATTAGGATTAGTAGCTGAGTTAGGATAAGCAGTTGTCCATTGAAACCTAATCCATACACTAGATGAAAGTCCACCTCCAATATAAGGGGCAAGATTAATCAACTTTGTATCAGGATTAGCATAGGCAGATCCCCCTGCTGAGCTCAATACATCTTTATCGGAATTATCTCCAATAGGATCGAAAGTAACTCCATTTGTACTGATCAGTATTTGTTGAAGGTCATTGAATCTAGCTCCAAATTGTTGAAATTGTAATGAAACTTGATCTGTCCCAGCTAATGTATTGATGTCTATTGGGCTAGCAGTTGTAACAGAGTAGGTTACATCAAGTGCTTGAGTGCCAGTTCCGGATGTTGGGTCTCCATTATTCAATTCAGCAAAATTCCCCCCTGATGTTGAGCTGATAGCTGATGAAAAAAACCAACTTTCTTCAGTTGAATTGATATCCCAGCCATAACCTGCACCAGACATGGTGTCATTATCGATTGTCCAGGTAGATGGATTGGAAAAGTCATCACTCCATACAACAATACCTCCTGATTTTTCAGTAGATAAAGTGTTGGAAATATCTTTATCTGTTGTTATAAATCCTTTATTAATGGATTCAGATAAATTAATTAAATTGTTTTGACCTGTACTGCTTACTGCTGCTAATAAGGTTAAAACACCTAGGTATATTTTTTTCATGTTTAAAGAAATTAATTACTAACTATTTTCAATCAAAGTAAATCAAAAAATAGATGGTAGTTGCCTCAAAAACACAATTATTTCATATAAATAATATAGGAAAGGCTGGAATTATTAGCTAAAGGTCTATCAATATTAATGATTGATGATCATTTTCTTTGTAATTTTTTCACTTCCAATACTTAAGGAGTAAAAATAAATACCCGCATTAAATTCAGCTCCTTCAAATTCTATTTGATGGGGACCAAGATTTAAATTACCTAGATCATTTGAAAAAACGATTTTTCCTGAGATATCTGTAACTTCAAATAGTACACTACCTGATTGCTTCAATTCAATATTTATTAGGGTGCTTTCAGTAAATGGATTAGGCTGATTTTGCTCTAATGATGCAAATAAGTTAGGCTGTTCATTAATATTCCAGCCACAACCACCTGTAAGTAGCATTCTTACCATTGGCGTTTTGGTAGTATAATACCATGTTAGGTCTGAGCCATCATATTTAAATGAAGTTTGCGGTGCAGAAACTCCAGCTGTTCTTACAACTAGATCATTGGTGGCACCTGCGTCACCATAAGAACCAACTACTGGAAGGTATCCTTTACCTCCAGTTAAATTAATTGGATTAAATAAACAAAGTGTTATAAGAGATTCATTGGAAACATCACTAGAGGTAAGAATATAATCGTCTGTATTTCCTTCCCAGATAAAATCTCCACTTGCTGCATCTATAGAGTAAACAGCCGCATAAACAACTGAACCAGGATTGGAAGCATCATCGACTTTAAATTCTATTCCTTCTAATGTTTCGTTGTTGATAATGTCATAGTAATTCCCAATTTCATAAGGTTCTCCGCTATTATATCGATTTCCATCGGGGCTATCGTTATCTCTAGCATAAGTGTAATCAGTGACCTCAATTATTTCGTTAGCATAATTATCCGAAGGGGTGTCGTCAATAGAATCTGATGAAGCTATCCATTTTAGATCATAAAGTCCAAGAGTTGATGGTGGAGCATATGCATTAGATAAATACAAAGAATCGCTATTCCCAGAATTAATTGTTACTGGATTGCTTGCACCTACTACAGTGCTATTTACATCTATACTTAGCTTGCTATTGGTCTGGTCGTTGGCGCCATTATTAATAACAGATGAAGAAAAATAAATGTCTGTTATTTGGCTAGTAGGAATTTTATAATAAGGCAGCCCCAATGTTTCAAAATAATGAGATTTTAGGGTAAGATCATTGGCTTCTGCTTCCATGATTTTCATGTCATCGATCATCCAACAGTAAACTCTTGCGCTCCAACCAATTTTAATATAGACTGTAGGTTGATTTCCAGCTACAGCAGAAATATTAATCTTTACGGTATCTGCATTATCTGAATAAGTGTTATTTACATTGTTTCCTTGTACAGTATAGGTCGTCCATGTTGCATTATTATTACTTACCATAACATACATGTCAATACCATTGTTAAATCTAAAATATTGTTGAAATTCTAGTACTACAGATGGATGTCCGGTAAGGTCAATTACACTGGTGGTGAAATAAGATTCAAGGTACTGATAATTGCTGCCAGATGGTTGTCCATAATTAACATGATTAGCAGAATCTGGATCGCATATTAAAAAGCCATTGGCCGCTGTAGAGGAATTAATGGCAGTTCCAGCACTAGCGCCACTATTAGAATTGAAATATCCCCATGACCCATCATTTGACCATACCCAAGGGCAAATACCCGATAAATCTTGAATAGACCATCCTGCTGGAAATCCATTCGCAAAGTCTTCACTCCAAATGGTTACTCCGCTTTTATCATCTATAGATTGATTTGAATTTACTTTATCTATGGTTGAGCATTCATCCTCTAATTCAGAAGGATAATTGAAAGATGATTGTGCATTTGAAGTAAATAGGAATGTTAAAAGGGTAAAAGTTAAGTATATGTTTTTCATAAAAGTTATTTTAATTAGCCATTTCACTCATGAATTTTATTTTCATCAGTCTTATTTCATCTTCAGAGTAATCTCCGTCAAATTCTTCAACAGCAGCATCTATGTCATCAGTTTCTGCATCTTCCATAAAATAGTCGTAGATCTCTTCCTGAGAGTCTTCGTCTAAAATATCATTTAAATAATAGTCAATATTGATTTTTGTACCAGACCCTACAATATACTCTAAATCAAGTATTAATGTATTAAGGTCTTTACTCTGGCTTTTAGCTATTTCTTCTAAAGGTACTTTTTTATCAATGTTTTTAATCAAGGTTACTTTACTACCGCTTTTATTTACGATAGATTTTACAACAAAATCCTGGTGTCTTTCAATATTGTGTTCTTCAACATATTGTGAAATTAGTTCTATAAAGGGTTGTCCATATCTCATGGCTTTGCCAGATCCAACACCAGAAATATTTTGAAGGTCTTCCATGCTGGTTGGATATTGAATGGTCATTTCTTCTAATGATGGGTCTTGAAAAACAACAAAAGGGGGGATCTTTTTTTTCTGAGAAATAGACTTTCTTAAATCTTTTAGCATTTTAAATAAGTTCTCATCTAAGGCTCCGCCTCCACCTTTTTGATCAACAATTATATCATCATCATCTGCATCACTAAAATCATGCTCTTTAATCAGCATAAATGATTTGGGTGATTTGATAAATTCTTCCCCTTTATCGGATAGAAATAATGTTCCATAAGATTCAATTTCCTTCCCGGCTAAACCTACTACAATGAGCTGCCTAAAAACTGCATTCCAAAAATGTTCAGTTTGCGAATCTCCTTTTCCAAAATAATCATTGAGATCATGATTATAGGTTTTTACTTTAGATGTTTTCTTGCCTACAAGAATATCAACAAAGTAATTGAATTTGTGTTTCCCATCTATGGCTTTAATGGTTTCTAGGGCAAGCTTTACTTCATCTTTTCCTTCAAACTTTTCTTTAGGATTTGTTGAGTTGTCACACATTTTTGCACCTTCACCATTGACATCATCAAATTCTTCGCCAAAATAATGCAGTAAGAATTTCCTTCTATTCACACTTGTTTCAGAATAAGCTACAACTTCCTGAAGAAGCTGATTGCCTACTTCTTGTTCTGCAATGGGTTTTCCATGTAAGAATTTTTCTAGCTTTTCAATGTCTTTATAGCTGTAATAGGCTAAACAGTGTCCTTCACCGCCATCTCTTCCTGCTCTTCCAGTTTCTTGATAGTAGCTTTCTAATGACTTTGGAATATCATGATGAATAACAAATCTTACATCAGGTTTGTCAATACCCATTCCAAAAGCAATGGTAGCGACAATAACTTCAGAGTCCTCCATTAGAAACATGTCCTGATGTTTAGCTCTAGTGGAAGCATCCAAACCTGCATGATAAGGAAGTGCTCTTATACCATTTACCTGAAGAACCATGGCTAATTCTTCCACTTTTTTTCTACTTAAACAATAAACTATTCCTGATTTGCCTTTTCGTTGTTTGATAAATCTAACAATATCTTTTTGAACATCTTTTTTAGGTTTTACTTCATAAAAAAGATTACTTCTATTGAAAGATGCTTTGTATAGTTTAGCATCTTGCATGCCTAAATTCTTTTGTATGTCAGACTGCACCTTTCGAGTTGCGGTAGCAGTAAGGGCAATAATAGGCACATTGTTAATGGCTTCAATAATAGGCTTTAGTCTTCTGTATTCTGGACGAAAATCATGCCCCCACTCAGAAATACAATGAGCTTCGTCAATGGCAAAAAATGAAATATCAATGGTAGTTAAAAAATCAATATTGTCTTGCTTAGTAAGTGATTCGGGAGCTACATAAAGCAGTTTTGTAGTTCCGTCTACAACTGCTTTTTTAACTTTTGCGATTTCAGTTTTATTTAGAGAAGAATTCAGAAAATGTGCAACATCATCATTATCGCTAACTTGCCTGATAGCGTCTACCTGATTTTTCATTAATGCAATCAATGGAGATACAACGATAGCAGTTCCGTTATTCATTAAAGCTGGTAGCTGATAGCATAATGATTTTCCGCCTCCTGTTGGCATGATCACAAAAGTGTGATTACCATTCAGAAGATTTTCAATAACTGCTTTTTGTTCTCCTTTAAAGCTGTTAAAGCCAAAATATTTTTGAAGGGCTGCTAAAGGCTCCATTTTAGCAATTTGCATGTGTGGTAAATACTATTAATTATAACATACTAAGATAGCATTTTTCATTCATGAAATTAAAATGACACCTCTTTTTATTTCTGAGAAATAATTAAGATTTTTTTTTAAATATTATTTAACTGATTTATAGTTAGATACGATAGCAGTCCCATTCCAGTTTTTAAGGCATTTTCATCAATGTTAAATCTGGATGTATGCAATCCATGAATAATTCCCATTTTTTCATTTCTTGTACCTAATCTGTAAAAACAGGAAGACCTTTCTAGGGAAAAATAAGAGAAATCTTCTGCCGTCATTCTTATTGGTAATTCAACTACATTTTCTGGTCCTAAGAATTGCTTCGCCATTTCAAAGGAATTTTCAGTAATAATAGGGTCGTTTTTTAAAAAAGGATATCCTTTTTTAATTTCAAAATCTATTTGAATTTTGAATTGTGCTTCAATTTGGCTTTTAATATCTATCATTGATTGATGTGAACTGAACCTAAAATCTTCATCCATAGTTCTAAATGTTCCTTTTAAACTCACATTATCAGGAATCACATTTGTTGACCCTTCTCCATTGATGTATCCAATAGCAAATACACAAGGGATTGTTTTTTCACTTTCGAAAAACTCATTTAATTTAATGATCAAATTAGCAGCAGCAATAATAGGGTTATTGTATTTTTCCGGTAAGGCTGCATGACCTCCTTTACCTTTTATCTTAACATGTATTTCATCTGCGGAAGCCATATACATCCCAGACTTAAAACCAACCTTTCCTGATTCAAGATCAGGAAAAACATGTTGGGCATATATGGCATTCACTTTTGGATTTTCCAAAACACCTTCCTTGATCATTTGTACTGCTCCACCAGGTATCATTTCTTCTGCTGGTTGAAAAATGAATTTTATTGTCCCTTCCCATTTTTCTTTAAGCTGGTCTAATATTTTTATAGCACCTAACATAGATGAAGTGTGTGCATCATGGCCACATGCATGCATGACTCCTTTATTTACGGAAGCATAATCTATTTCATTTTCTTCTTGTATTGGCAATGCATCAAAATCAGCCCTGATAGCTATGCAGTTTTTATTAGGATTTACTCCCTTTATTGAAGCTAAAATCCCTGTCTCTACATATCCATCTGTATATTCAATACCCCATTTGTCTAATATGGACTTTAAATACTTAGAAGTATTGTGTTCTTGAAAAGAAAGTTCAGGATGCTTGTGTAAATGTCTTCTTATGGCAACGATCTCATTGAAGTTATCATTAGCTAGTTTTTTAATAAGCGCTATCATTGTGAATTAAAATATTTTAGTCCACTTATAATCATTTTAATAGACGCATATAGCATCACTCCGCCAAAAATTAATTTAACTAAATGGATAGGAGTTCTTAGTGTTAATTTTGAGCCGATCAACCCTCCTACTATAAAAGAACCAGCCATAATAGCAGCATAAAGAATAAAAGTTTTAGAAATATGACCTCCTTGATAATAGGTGTAAAATGCTAAAACTCCTATTGGAGGTAGCATTAGTGTTAGAGAAATTCCTTGTGCTTGATATTGAGTTAGGCCTAAAAAATAAATTAAACATGGAACAATAATCAGACCTCCACCAATTCCTATGAAGCCACTAGCTATTCCAGCAAATAATCCTATTAATATTAATATGAATATGGTTTGAAAGTCCATTTAAAAATCCAAAGATAAAGATAGATGTTTTACAGAAGGCATTATCACACCATCATTTACACCCCATGCCCAGTCAAAACGCACATAATATCCTAATATCCTAGTTCTAAGACCAAAGCCATAACCATAAATTATAGGTTCTTTTTGATTTTGAAGAGTAATGGTGTAATTATGTCCATCAATTATTGTAGTATTAAATGAGTTTTGAGAAGAATAGGGGTTCACTCCTGTCCAAGCAGTACCAATATCATTAAAGCCAATTACCATAAAATTTTCTAAAAAATCTGACTTTAGTGGTTTGGGTGAAAAATAACTAAACAAGGGTACCCTTAGCTCATTATTTATTACAGCAAATGAATTGCCATTTCTAGCATTTTGATAAAATCCTCTAACTGGAGTAGCAATGGTTTGAAATTGATAATTTTGTGCTGGATCAGGAACTATTGAAGGGTCAAATTGAGCCCACATCCAATTATCAACACCACCCATGTAATAGATCAATTTTTGATTGCCAAATGAAGTGCTTGCAGCTAATCGTGATGCAAATACTATATTTCTATGAATTTTTTGATAATGTCTAAAGTCTAAACCTAACACAAAAAAGTCAGTTTCTTTTTGGTCTAATTCATGATAAGCTTCTCCCCAAAGTTTGAATTTTGTTCCGTTTTGTATATTGAGTCCAATATTTCGAGTGGCGTCAAATACATACTCAAGTAATAGACCACCTAAATAATGATTTTCGTTTTCTCTCAATAAAGTATTGGGTTCTGTACTCAGTGTTACTAAATGGTCATATCTAAGGTGATTGGTTAATCTAATGCTACTTACTTCACTAAATGGCAAGCTTACATTGTATTTTAGATCATAAGTAACAGTTTTGTTGATTTCATTGTTGTTGATTTGCTGATAAGCTTGTCTAGAAATAAGATACCTTTTGTCTATTCTGTTTTTAAGATTTTCATATACTAATAAATAACCAGTGTTATTTATCTGAACAGGGCCTTTAAAGCCACCTAAAATCCTATGGTCTTCAAAAACATCTTTTGTGTTAATTAATGTAAAGCCATCAAACCCTGCATTTTGGAAACCCGATCCAGTAAACCTTTGATATGATTGATTGTTAAATGTAGGGTTCATTTGCATGACTACCTGATCTATGCTAAAATTCACTTTATAGATCTCTTTTAGAGGGAGTTCAAATTTTTTAGTAGGTTCTTTTTTCGAAGTGCTGTCTTTCTGAATAACTTCATTTGATGAAATAGCTATGTTGTTATTTTCTGGCTTTTCTTCATCGAACATGTAATTATCAATGTCTATGATGCCTGAATCTAGAGGGGGAGTGTTTTTTTGAGTTTCAAGCTTTTTGATTACAGATTTGTCTGATGAATTTTTAATAAGAAAATTCATGTAATTAGTTGGTCTTGGATTGCTTTCAAAGATGAGATCTTCATTGATGTTTCCTTTATAGAATTTATATTTCCCGTTTTTTTTCATCAGCATCGAGAAGTGGTCAGAATTAGAAGAATGAGAAAGCTGAAGAGCATCTCTAGAATAATTGGATAGCAAGTCAGTTTGACTAAAATATCTATAATGTACAACTGTGTCTATATGGCTGATCGTACTGTCGTAATAGGCTATATACCTATTGTAAATTCCTATTTCGTTAGAAAGATATGTGTAGTGATCTTTATCATAAGAAGTAGGGTATTTTTCGTCTGCCAAAGGAGAATCAGTGATTTGTTTTAATTTTTTTCTAGAATTTAAATCAAGTACAAAAATATCCAGATCATTTTTTATTGGATTGACTTTAGTTTCATATTTTATAGTATTGTTAAATCTATTGGAAGAAAATATGATGCTGTTGGTTCCTTTTATAAAGCTAGGGAAAAGGTCGTCATAGAGGTCATTGGTTAGCTGCTTTTGACTATTGCCAACTACATTGTAAAGGTATAGATCTGTTTGTCCAGTGTTTACTCCCGAAAAAACTATTTTTTTTCCACTTTCATCGTATTCAAGGCTGAGCACTTTTTCAATATTTAATAGTTTACGCTTTGTTTTTTTACGATCTTCCATGTCGTATAAATTCAATTGTAGCTGGCCTTTTTTATCTTCTATAAAAGCTAGGACTTTTCCTGTAGGATGCCATGCTAAATTAGGATGTGAATAATCAGGAATTCTGTTTAATTTAAAATTCCCTTTAGCGATTCTTCTTGTTTTATCCTTTATAATATCATAGATAAATACTTTGTATTGCCCTAATTGATTAGTAACATAGGCTACATGATTTCCGTCTGGACTGATTTTGAATTGTTGATAGACTCTATTTTTTTTACTTTTTATTTTAAGTTCTGAGAGTTGAGGAGGGACTCTTCCTTCATCATCTGCTATATATCTTTCTTTATAATAGCTAATAAAATCATCTGTAATTTTAGAAAGTGTTGTGCCTAGAACATAGATAAAACCGCTTTCGGCATTTTTACTGACTCGAGTCATATATAGTATGTTTGGAATCATCCTGCTCCCATAAACTTCATCTATATAGTTCCAAATAGCATGACCTGCTAATCTAGCTTCATCACCTTCAAGGTGATTGAATTTTTCAAAATTACCGCTCATGATTTGATCTTTTACTGAATTGTCAATTGAGGGAGACCAAGAATTTCCTAAATAATCAATTAACCCCTCTTTGAACCAATTAGGGATACTTAATAATGATGAGTTTTTAAGAGATTGCTTCCAGTTATCTCCATATAATATACGATTCACTAATAATTCAGCAAGACCAGCACGAATCTGAGCATTAAATTTTTCATGATCACCTTCGTAATAGAGAAAAACTTTATTGCCTTCTATTCTGGCAGTCCCTCCAATATTTGAAATAGGATTGTTGGTTAATCCAATGTTGCTTTGTCGAAAATCACTTTGCGTATTAAAAACTATAAAATGAATTTTTTCTTCTGTTTGATAGTCAAGGAACCGTTCTAATTCTTTTAAATGTTCATGCGCAGTCTTTGCCACATAAACAGCATGTTTTTTCCCCGTTTGAACAAAGTAGATCTTAAATCTTTGAAAGTCATAAGATTGCCAGAAAAAGTTATTGTATTGAACCCTGTTTTGTCCAAATTGAATGTCAGATCCTGTATAATATTGAGATTTTATTATTACACTATATAGGAGTAAAACAGATAGAAATATGATTTTTTTAATTCCCAAAGCATCAATATAACGTAAAGATATGCAAATTCGTATCATTATATACTTTTGTATAAACTCATAAATTCTTCAATATAATGGTTACAGTAAAAAAATTCGTTTTTAATCCTTTTATGGAAAACTCATATGTTTTATACGATGAGTCTAAAGAGTGTGTTATAATTGACCCAGGTTGTTATTACGAGGAGGAAGAAAAAATGATTGATGAATTCATTCATGAGAATGGATTGAATCCGGTTAAATTATTACATACCCATAGTCATTTGGATCATGTTTTTGGCTCGGGATATATTGCGAAAAAATATAAATTAGAGCTTTGGATTCATTCAAGTGACGAGCAAACACTAAAAGCATTTAATTTATCTGCTAACATGTATGGAGTTCCAATTAGAATAAACCCTCCAGAAAAGTATCATTTCTTTGATATGGAAAAGGGGATAGGGTTCGGAAATAGTCATTTAGAGATTAGGTTTGTTCCTGGACATGCTCCTGGTCATGTGGTTTTTATTTCAAAAGATTCCAATTTAGTCATTAATGGTGATTGTTTGTTTAATGGAAGTATTGGAAGAACAGATCTTCCAGGTGGAGATCATGCAACTTTAATTAGATGTATCAAAGAGCAACTATTTACTTTAAATGATGATTGTGTTGTGTTTTGTGGACATGGAGATGAAACTACTATAGGTAAAGAAAAAAGAACCAATCCTTTTTTAGCATAAAAAAAGGCGGGATACCCCGCCTTTAAAAAAGATTAAAAAGTAATGATTTATTGTATCACAATACTATGAATCATTCTTCCTTTATTGGTATTCATATGTAAAACATATAATCCAGTATTTAAGTTACTTAAGGAGATCATTTCACTAGCACCAGTACTTAAGTTAAAGATACTGTTGTACACTTCTTTACCTTGTATGTTGTAAACATGTATTTCAACATTATCAGCATCCCCATCATTTGAAATAAAGAAATCTCCATTATTAGGATTTGGATAGACTGTTAATAGGTTGTTAGACTCTTCTGAGATACCAACATTTCCAGAACAGCTTAATACAGTTCCAGAATAGACAACTCCAACAGATGGACCTGTGCCATATGGGTGAGCATGTAATGTATCTCCAACATCATTTAGAATTTCAAACCATATTTCATCGTTCCATGTGGAGCCTCCAAGCCATTCAAATTCTATAGCATCTCCAACGTTAACATTTACAACAACAGATGAATCTATCTGTACATTTCCACCTGGGCCAGTAGGATATCCGATTGTATCTGCTTGACCAGCAACAGTAACAAGCATTTGTCCTCCATTCCATCCATCACCCCAAGCATCATGCATTTCAAGTGAGTAATCGCAATTTTGAGCATTTGTAGTAAAAATAACAGCAAATAAAGCTGTGCAAAAAGATAAAAGTTTTTTCATAAATAATAATTTAAATTAATAATTAGGTTAAATACCCTGAAAGAACAGGGTAACGTAAAGTTACTAAAAAAAGGGGGTATACTCCCCCTTTTTATAAAAATTGACAAAATTTAATGTTTATTGAACTATTACATTGAATATTTTATATCCATTTGCAGCACTTAATTTCACAAGGTATACTCCATTTTCTATTCCATCTAAATTGATGGTTTGTTGAGATCCTTTGTTGAAATTATGTTGCTTGTTATAGATAGTTTTTCCTTGAATATCAGTTATTATAACATTTATTAATTCTGACTGACCATTATTTATAATATTAAATTCTCCATTATTTGGATTAGGAAATATGCTAAATCCTTCAAGGCCAATTTCATTTATTGAGGCACAAGGATCAATAAATGCCACTACTTCAGAATAGTCAGATGGACAGCCGCCTAATAGTGGCATTGAAAGTCCCGCATTAGTTGAATCTGTTGATGTTGGTTGATCAACCCAATCAGTTGCGTCATCATTATCTTTATTTCCTATTCTTTGGAGAGAAGATCCAGATCCGCCAGCTACGCCATCTCCATTCCAGAGATTAGCTACAGCGTAAGACCCTCCGCCAGGCGCTGTAATATTAGCAGAAGCTATATCTGTAGATGTCCATTCTACACACATGAAGTCCATTACATTTCCTGAAGCATCTAATAAAAGTGCCCACATAGGACTCCCTGGATTAAAAAACAAATTATTTCCCCAGTAATTTATAGAGGCATCATCAGTCCAATACATAATATCCCCTGGAGCCATTGTGCCACTAAGGGTTTGTTCTATGGTGTTTGCATCCCAATTTGTATAATCGTTACTTACAATGAATCTCCATCCAGTGACATCAATTGGGTCGTTCGAAGTGTTTTGAATTTCAACCATGTCTGGCCCACCAAGATCAGCCTCTGTAATATGAACTTGAGATGATGCAGGATATGTTTCAGAAGCAAAATAAGAAGTTGTTGTATTTACAGCAACCAATAAAGTATCACCACTGCCTAACATATTTCCACCAGGAGCATCATACCAATTAATAGCCCCAGTGCTATTGCTGGCTATTAATAGAAGAGTATCGCCAGAATTCTCACAAATTGTATCTCCAATTAATGTAGGTCCAGCATGTGTAGTGTCATTTGAAATAGTAAAGCTATATGAGTTGTTTGTGCTATCGGCATCTCCCATAAGATTAGTAGAAACTACAAAATCATAAACTCCATCAAGACTTAGGTCTACTGTCATGGTAAAACAATAAGTTGAGGTGTCACCAGGGTTAATGGTGTCTGTTGTAGTTTCAATTACAGGTGCTCCACCATTTAAGGTGTATTGCATCATTGGATAGTATTGAGTAGCTGTTCCTACATTAATATAGTCTATACAAATAGTAACAGAATCAGAAAGATCACAGCCAGAAGATTCAGAAGCTGAGCCATTAATTGCAGCTAAATCATTAGCAGCTAATTCTCTGATGTTTACATTATCAAATCCAATTCCATCAGATCCCCAAGTAAAATTATCTTCTTGACCGAATTTTGCTTGAAATGAACTTGATACTGTTTGGGCAGGAATAGCGGCAGCAAGTACGGCATCAAGATCAATGATCCCAGAATATGTCCATGTAGCTGTGCCAGTTGTTAAATCATAAACCTCAATCCAAGCATCGGCATCACTTCCTCTTACCCAAACCCTGTCATTAGCATCGACTTCATCCCCTTGGTCATAGAATTCAAAATCAAATTCTAAGTTTTGACTAGCAGCGTAATTGGATAAATCTACCGTTAATATAGCTTCATTAATTGGATCTGGAGTAGCTCCGTTTATTGCTGCATCTAATGCTAATGCTCCAGAGCCAGAAGAGGGAGTTCCGGGAAATTGAGTTCCCCAAGCTACTCTTCCATTAACTTGATCAGTTGTTAAAAAAGTCCAATTATAAGTAGTGCCACAGTACATGTTTCCGTCTCCAACAAAAGTTCCACTTCCAGTTGAACCGCTAAAGTCCTCCATGAAAGGAAGTGTCGCTGGTGTAAGTGCGCTACAAGGTGTAAAAAGTGTAGTGAATGAGAATGGACCAGCTAAACCGCTAGAGTCAGTTCCGCAATCTGCCTGAATATAGAATTGATATCCTGTGTTTTGCATTAATCCAGTAAAATCTAATGTGTCGTTAGTTGCAGTAATAGAATTCCCTGCTCCTGGAGTAAAACCTGTAGTATCAAAATAAACAATCCAAGAAGTTTCACTACCTCCTGCTGTCCATTCAATAGAAGCAGAAGTGTCAGTTATATTAAATGCACTTAATGCACTTGGAAGAGCGCAGCTTAGGCAAGTTTCAACTTGTACTAGGTCTATTGCTAAATCTCCAGTCCAATCAGAACCATCTCCTCTATAGCTAAATTCTACATAGATCTGTTGTCCTTGATAAGAGGAAAGGTCGACACCTATAATTTCCCAAGGGTCAGTCGCAGCCGTTTGATATTGCCCAGACCAAGAAAAAGCAGTTGTAAATGGTCCAGTAGCTGAATTGCTAACCCCAACATTTAATAATCCAGTTGCAGATCCATAGGCATGCATATAAAATGATAATTCAACAGGCCCTGATGATGCTGTTAAATCTATTAAAGGGGAAACTAATGATGCAACTGTAGTTGAATTTCCAGAAGCTTCGTATTCGGCCCAGGTTGTTCCCGTTCCAGTTGCAGGTCCTGAAGGACCTGTGTTAGATGAATTTCCTCCTGGTCCTGCTGTTGGGAAGTCCCATTGTCCATTTCCAGTTCCAATATCTCCTGTCCATCCGTTATTGGCATCCATGTTGTCAGAAAACATAAAGCTAGCATTCCCCGAGGAACATGTTACGCCAGACGCGTTGTTAAATAATGTTTGGAAGGTAAAAGGGCCAGCCCATGCGCTAGTATCTGTTGTTCCTGTTCCAAAACCACAATCAGCTTGAACGTAAAAATCATATTGAGTTGAAGAAGATAGACTCGTAAGAGAATATGGGTTAGCAGTTGCTCCGTTGATAGCGTTTCCAGTGCCTAATGTAAAGCCATTAGCACCCCATTCTATATTCCATGTTGTTTCAGTTCCACCTGGTGTCCAAGAAAGATCTGCACTATTAGTAGTATTATTTGAAGAAGTAAGTCCTGTTGGGGAAGAACAGGATGGAGGAGAAGCCCCACCACTAACATTAATTGTAAAATCTACAGCAGATCCCCATGAGAAACTCGCACAAGGGTCTAAAGGATTACCTCCGCCTTCTTGCTGTATTACTCTCATTCTTGTAGCTCCATTAACTGCCGTGGCTGGAACAGTAAATGTAAATGCTGAAAGAGTGGTAGGTGGTGTTCCCGACCAAGTACCTATAGATTCAGAAGCATCAAATGCTTGATTTTGATCCCAGTCTATCCAGGCTTCCCCAGCACCCCCATAGTTACCACCACAAGTTCCAAATTGTATATTGGCAGTGTAACTAGTTCCTCCAGTAACATCAGCAGAAAGAGCAGTTTGATCTTCTACGCCTGCTACACCAGGGCATGCAGCATAGGCAATAGCCGTACCTCCATCACCAGTTAGATCAACACTTTCTGTATTAGAATCAAAAGTACTTGTGGGTCCACCAGTACAATATTGACTATAAAGGTTAATAGAGATTAATGAAGAGAAGAAAGCAATAAAAATGAGTAATGGTTTTTTCATAATAAAAAATTTTAAATTCAACGGAAAATACATAATAATGGAAAATAAATTTAATTAAAATAATGATAAAATCAAACTTAATTTTATTTTATTGAATTCAGGATAATAAAATAGTAATATTGCATCAACAAAACTTAAAAAATGAATTTAGACCTAACTGGAAAGACAGCGTTAGTATGTGGAAGTACCCAAGGAATTGGATGTGCTGTAGCTCATGAATTGGCACTACTTGGAGCAAATATTGTTTTATTAGCTAGAGATGAAAGTAAACTAAAACAGATTCAAACAGAATTGTATAATGGTGGAGATCAAAAGCATTATTATTTACAAGGGGATTTTAATGAGCCAGGACAATTAAAAATTAAAGTGTTAGATTTTATTGCTGAAATTTCACCTATTCATATACTTATTAATAATACTGGAGGACCTCCAGGTGGTCCTATAGTATCGGCAAAGCCAGAGGAGTTCATTAAAGCATTTAACTTACATTTAATCAGCTTTCATAATTTAGTTCAGGCAACTATGGATTCTATGAAAACTGCTTCATATGGAAGGATTATTAATATTATTTCAACTTCTGTTAAGCAGCCCCTAAATGGTTTGGGAGTATCTAATACAATTAGAGGGGCAGTAGCCAATTGGTCTAAAACACTAGCAAATGAATTAGGACAGTTTAGTATTACAGTAAATAACGTTTTACCAGGTGCTACTAATACAGCTAGACTGAATTCTATCATTGAAAATAAAGCAAAAAAGATTAATTCTGAACCTAATGAAGTGCTTAATCAAATGAAAAATGAGGTCCCTTTGCTTAGAATTGCTGAACCTCAAGAAGTTGCCAATGCAGTTGCTTTTTTAGCATCACCTGCAGCCAGTTATATAAATGGTATTAACCTACCTGTTGACGGAGGAAGAACAAAATCTTTATGATTTAGTAGCTTAATTTAAATTTAATTGGAAGTCGCTGTCTAACTCTAACTTTTTTGTCTAATTGTTTTCCTGGAATCCATTTTGGCATTTGATTAACTACTCTAATTGACTCTGCATCTATAAATGGATCAACACCTTTTAAGACTTTGATATTTGAAATTTCTCCATTTTCTTCAACAACAAATTCAATAATGACTTTTCCTTGTGAATTGTTTTTAACTGAAATTTCCGGGTATTTAATATTGGAATTTAAAAAGTCAAATAATTCAGGATTTCCACCTGGAAACTTAGGCATTGTTGATACGAAAATAGGTGGGTCAACATTTTCTATAACTAAACTATCACCTTCTAGATTTTCTAGTGCCATTAAGCTTTCAATCGGAATAAAGAGGTCTGTTTTAGTTTTCACTTTTATAGTATTTATTTTTGGTAATTCTTTCACCACTTTTACAGTACTTGGTTTTTCATTAGAAACTGTTTTTACTGGTACAGGAATTTGAATAGGTTTTATTTCTAATATGGGCTCCTCGTTTAATTGAGGAACAAAAGAGGTTTCAATAATAACGTCTTTTTTCTTAAAGCTTTTCCATTCTAATAAATTTAAGGCAAAGGATAGCGATAAAATAAGGCCGATTATAATGTATATGTGTTTTCTGTTTTCAAGATCTACAGCATTTGATTTTTTTAATTTCATGATGTTACATTTTAAGATTAATACCTAAAATATCACAATGAATATGCCATAAGAACTATTTAGAAATGATAATGTATAAACGGTACTTAATGTAATGTAAAAGGTGGTTTTTATTGAGTTTCTAGTAATTTAAATCCTTTCCCATGAATATTGATAATTTGAATATTAGGGTCTTTTTTTAAGTATTTTCTAAGCTTTGTAATATAAACATCCATGCTTCTTCCATTAAAATAATTGTCATCACCCCAAACTGCCTTTAATGCATCATTTCTTTCAAGAGTCATGTTTTTGTTTTTACAAAGTAATTTTAATAGGTCGGTTTCTTTTGTGGTTAATTTTTGTTCATCATTATCCATCATGAGCTTTTGAAGTTTAGTGTCAAAAGAATAATTGCCTATTTGGTAAATAGGAATATCTTTTGAAGGAAGACCTTTAGTTCTTCTTATGATTGCATTTATTCTGGCTAATAATTCTTCCATACTAAATGGTTTAGTCATATAGTCGTCTGCACCAGATTCAAACCCCTTTAAAGTGTCTTCATTTAATGATTTAGCAGTTAAAAATAAAATAGGGACATCTCTATCAATACCTCGGATCTCTTTAGCTAATGTGAAGCCATCTTTAAAAGGCATCATTACATCAAGGATTAAAAAATCAAATGTTTCATCAACAAAGCTTTGATATCCATCATTTCCATTGGTTCTTAATATGCAATCATGACCTTTTGCAATTAGGTAATCAGAAAGTAATTTACCTAAATTGTTGTCATCTTCTACAAGTAGTATTTTTAAATTTTGTTTCATTGTATGATTTGTTTTGCTGCAATAAGTTCAATGATAAATGTGCTTCCATCCCCTAAATTGCTCTCTACTTTTATATTTCCTTTTAACTTTTCAATAATCGATTTCACATAACTTAGCCCAAGACCAAAGCCTTTAACATTATGAATATCTCCAGTTGGAACCCTGTATAGCTTTTCAAATATTTTCAATTGATGTTCCTTTGCAATTCCAATGCCATTATCCTTAATTTTTATAATTACTCCATTAATTACATCAGAAGATTCTATTTTTACTATAGGGCTACCTTTAGCGTATTTTATGGCATTATCTAATAAGTTATAAATCACATTTGTTATATGGATCTTGTCTGCTTCAATTAAGGTATTGTTGGCTTTTAAATCTAGCGATATCTCCCCATTTTTTTTATTTAGTTGTAGCTCAATGTTTCTTATAGCTTTTTTAATTATAGTGTTCAGATCAAGTAGTTCAATTTTTAATTCTAGAGCCTCTTTTTCTATAACTGCACTTTGAAGTACATTTTCTACAAGAGATCCTATTCTTTTATTTTCTTCAGCAATTGTGTTAATGAATCTATTTCTTTTTTCTGCTGAGTTACTTAAGTCTTCGTCATTTAATGCTTCACAAGCCAATGATATAGTTGAGATAGGTGTTTTTAATTCATGGGTCATGTTATTGATAAAATCTGTTTTAATAGTTGAAATTTTCTTTTGCTTATAAATGGTGGAGATGTTAAAATAAAAAGCACCAATTATAATAAGAAGAAAGACAATAGAAAGTAGTAATAAAACCCACATAGATTTAAAAATGAATTGGTCTTCTTCAGGAAAAAAAAGATGAAGGGAAATGTTTGATTTAAAAAAGTCATTTGGAAATAATTCAATTACATAGTCCGATGTACTCAAAGATTTTAATTGATTGATGTCGTCAGTATTTGCATATTGATATTCCCCATTTTCATTAAAAATGGAATAGACATAATCAGTAAATACTTCGTTTTTAATTAAGGTCTCTGATAAAATTTTCTCGAAATCTTTTTTTGAAATTCGGTCTTTTATAGTTTCTACGAAAACAATTGATGTTAAATCTTTAAAAAGATTTTTTAGTTGTAAATTTCGTTGAACATTTTGTTCTGAAATTTGCAATTTATTTTCTTTTATTAAACTATCTTGAAGTTTTAAAATTTCAGTGATCTGATTGGTCAAATAGGGATCTGAATTTGTTGGATTTAAAGGCTGTATTAATCCACTACTTCTCTCTGCTTTTTTAATTGTTTCATGCTTTTCAACTTCTTTAGCTATTTCAGCCAGAGATAATTTTATGATGTTTTGATGGTGTTTTTTTTGTTGTTCAATTCCATTGATCATCCAATAAGATTGGATGCAGATAAGTCCAACAAGTGCCAATGCACTAATAACAATCAGAGTCTTTATGTAATAATTTCTTTTTTTCAAAAGCTTGTATCTATAAAAATACACAAGACCTTAAGATCTAAAATTTAACTTAACAGTATTTAACAGAAATTATAAAGGAATATTTCCATGTTTCTTTTTTGGAAGATGGGCTACTTTATTCTCTAGCATTTTAAAAGACCTGATTAATTTTTTTCTGGTGTCTTCAGGTTTAATGACTTCATCAATATATCCTCTAGCAGCAGCATTATATGGGTGGGCAAATAGCTCTGCATATTCATCTTCCTTTTCTTTTAACTTTTTTGAAGGGTCTTTTGCATCCTTAATTTCTTTTTTAAAGATAATTTCTGCTGCTCCTTTGGCTCCCATTACAGCAATTTCAGCAGTAGGCCATGCATAATTCATGTCAGCACCAATGTGTTTTGAATTCATTACGTCATATGCACCACCATAAGCTTTTCTAGTGATAACTGTAATTCTTGGAACAGTGGCTTCACTAAATGCATATAATAATTTAGCTCCATTTGTTATAATTGCGTTCCATTCCTGATCAGTTCCAGGAAGGAATCCCGGGACATCCTCAAATACCAATAAGGGTATATTAAAGGCATCGCAAAACCTCACAAAACGAGCTCCTTTTTTTGATGATTCTACATCTAAAACTCCTGCTAATACTGCTGGCTGATTAGCTACTATACCAATTGATCTTCCTGCGATTCTTGCAAATCCTACTACTATGCTTTCTGCATATTTACTATGTACTTCTAAAAAGCTATTCTCATCCATAGTTGAATAGATTACATTTCGTATGTCATAGGGTTGATTGGGATTATCTGGAATAATGTTGTTTAATGCTGGAACGACCTCCTCTTTCATCGTGTAGGGGAGATGAGGCACATGTTCTTCACAATTCTGAGGAATATATGAAAGGATCTTTTTTACATGATCAATAGCTTCTAACTCATTAGCACATGAAAAGTGTGTGACTCCCGATTTAGTGCTATGAGCTTCCGCTCCACCTAATTCTTCGGCAGTTACTTCTTCGTTAGTAACAGTTTTGACTACATTAGGTCCAGTAACAAACATGTAAGAAGAATTCTCAACCATTAAAATAAAATCAGTTAGAGCAGGTGAATAAACAGCACCTCCTGCACATGGTCCCATTATGGCTGAAATTTGCGGAATGACTCCGGAAGACAATGTGTTCTTGTAAAAAATATCAGCATATCCTGCTAGCGAAACCACACCTTCTTGTATTCTTGCACCACCAGAATCATTTAATCCAATTACGGGAGCTCCGTTTTCCATTGCTAAGTCCATAATTTTACAAATTTTTTCAGCATGAGCCTCAGCAAGTGAACCACCTAATACAGTAAAATCTTGTGAAAAAACATAAGTTAACCTTCCATTTATTGTTCCATATCCAGTAACTACACCATCCCCTAAAAATTTCTTTTTGTCTAACCCGAAATTAGTAGATCGATGCATTACCAATCCGCCAATTTCTTCAAAGGAGTTGTCGTCTAACAATAGCTCAATTCTTTCTCTTGCAGTAAGCTTACCTTTTTCATGCTGTGCATCAATCCTTTTTTGACCGCCACCTTGTTTGGAGTCAGCAATTTTATCTTTAAGTATCTTGTATTTATCAGACATAATTTAGCTATTCATTAGTTCTTCTATTTCTTCAGGTTCTATAGGGATAGATTGCATAAGATTAAATGGTTCTCCACTCTCTCTAACTACTATGTCATCCTCTAGCCTAATCCCAATGTTTTCTTCGGGAATGTAGATTCCGGGCTCAACAGTAAAGACCATATTTTCTTTAATAGGCGCTGTCCATAAACCAACATCATGTGTATCTAATCCAATAAAATGTGAGGTTCCATGCATGAAATATTTTTTATAAGCTGGCCAATTAGGATCTCCTTTTTTTATTTCTTCCATTGATAGTAGATTCAGCTTTACAAGCTGCTCTTCCATTAAATGTCCAACAGCTTTATGATATTCATTAAGCATAGTACCAGGAGTTAATAATTTTGAGGCTTCATTTTTTACATGTAATACTGATTTGTAAACTTCTTTTTGACGATCAGAAAACTTTCCATTAACAGGCACACACCTTGTTAGGTCCGATGCATAATTTGCATATTCTGCACCGAAGTCCATTAAGATTACATCGCCATCCTTACATGGTTTGTTGTTTTCAATATAATGTAGAACACATGCAGATTTACCTGATGCAATGATGGGAGTGTAGGCAAATCCTTTAGAGCGGTTATTTAAAAACTCATGCATTAATTCGGCTTCAATACTATACTCCATAACATTAGGACGAATGAATTTTAAAATTCTTCTAAAACCAGCTTCAGTAATATTACACGCCTTTTGCATTAGGGCCAATTCAATTTCGTGTTTTTCTGATCTGATCTGGTGCATTATAGGAGCACTTCTTTCAGTTATATGTGTCGGGTACTTGTTCTTAAACCAAGTAATAAATCTATCTTCTCTTGTTTCACCTTCTGTATTAGCCCTTGTATGCTCATTATTATTAAGGTAAACACAATTAGATTCAGCAAGTAAAGCATTAAAAATAGTTTCAAATTGATCTAGCCAGTAAACTGTTTTTATTCCTGAAGTTTCAAAAGCTTGTTCTTTGTTAAGCTTTTCCCCTTCCCAAACTGCAATAAGATCATTGGTCTCTTTTAAAAAAAGAATTTCACGATGTTTTTGATCATTTACATCTGGAAATAGCAATAAAATACTTTCTTCCTGATCAACACCTGATAAATGTAGAATGTCACGATGCTGAACAAAAGGTAAAGTGCTATCGGCACTTGTAGTGATGATGTCGTTAGAGTTGAAGATGGCTAGTGCTCCTTTCTTGAGTTTGGAACAGAATTTTTTTCTATTGTTTATATATAATGTTGAATCTATTCTATCGTATTTCATATCGGTTTGATATTATTTAAAGGATAAAAGTAATAATATTCCTACAAAAAGGTCTAGGCGTAAGATGGAGTTTAATTTTGAAATAATAAATTCAATGACATAAAAATGACATAACTAAGGCTATACATTTATTAATTTGTATTCAATAAAATTTAACTGTTTGAAGTCAGTTCACATAATAGCTTTTACTCATAATCATGTAGACCTTGATGATATAGGGCAATTTCATATAGAAGATTCAGCTCTTGAAAAAAGATTGAAAGCTTTGAAAACGGTTATGGAATTAGATGAATTAATGTATTTATCTACCTGTAATCGTGTTGAATTGATTTTTACTATCAAAAAAAAGGTTGACAAATCCTTTTTAAGTGACTTTTTCAGTGCATTTCATTCATCTTGGGATAAGACTCAAATTGAAAATGCGATTAGCTTAGCTGAGATCTATAAAGGTGAAAAAGCAGTTGAACATATTTTTAGAGTAGCATCTTCTTTAGATTCATTAGTAATTGGAGAAAGAGAGATCATTACTCAAGTAAGAAAAGCTTATGATGTTTCTAATAAATATGGATTTACAGGTGATGTGATCAGGTTATTGACTCAAAGAACTATTCAGGTAGCTAAGAAAATTTATACTGAAAGTGATATATCAAAGAACCCTGTTTCTGTAGTGTCACTCGCCTACCATCAGTTGAGGGAAAAAAACATAAAAAAAGATTCAAGTTTTATTATTGTAGGTGCAGGTAAAACAATTTCCACTATGCTTAAATTTTTAAGTAAACATGGTTATGACAATTTTACTATCTACAATAGAAATAAGGGAAATGCTGCTGAGCTAGTCAATAAGATTAATATTAAATCAGAAGTTAAAGAGCTAACAAGTTTAAAGGAGCATAGTCAGAAGTTCGATGTAATCATTACATGCACAGGATCTTCTAATTATATCTTTACAAAAGAAGTTTATAACAAAATTTCAAATAACGATAGTGCAAAAAAAATAGTGATCGATCTTGCACTTCCCAGTGATTTTGATCCGATAATTGCTGATGAATATAATTTGGATATTATCTCAATTAAGAATCTAAAAAAATTGGCGAATGAAAACTTGATAAAAAGATCAAAGGAGATCAATAAATGCCAATTGATATTAAATAAGAAATTAGAGGAATTTAAAGCTATCTACAAAGAAAGGAAATTAGAAAGGGCAATGAGAACCGTTCCTGATACTATAAAGGATATTACTTCAAAAGCTTATAGTGAGGTTTTCGCTAAAGACCTGGAAAACCTTGATGAAGAATCTAGAGAGTTATTAGATAAATTCGTGCAGTATCTTGAAAAAAAATACATTAGTGTTCCTATGAAGATGGCCAAAGAGATTATGCTCAAGCAAAATGTAGAATAATTATCATGAATAGAAAGATAATTATAGGCTCAAGAGGAAGCGATCTAGCTCTATGGCAAGCCAATTATGTTAAAGACCAGTTAGCTCAATTAAACTTAGATGCTGAATTACGTATAATTAAGACTAAAGGTGACCTGATCAAAGATTTAAGCTTTGATAAAATTGAAGGAAAAGGATTTTTTACAAAGGAGATTGAAGAAGCATTGTTAAATAATTCAATTGATCTAGCTGTACATTCTCATAAGGACCTTGAGACTAACCCTCCTGAAGGATTAGTAGTAGCTGCAGTTTCTGATAGAGAGGACCCTTCTGAATTATTATTGATCAGACAAAACCAAGTTGATAATACAAAATTTTGGTCTCTAAAAGAGGATGCAGTTGTAGGAACTTCTTCTTCAAGAAGGAAAAGCCAAATGAAACTGTTTAGAAGTGATGTTATTTTAAAAGATCTTCGAGGAAATGTTCCTACAAGAATACAAAAGCTAAGAGAGGGTCAATATGATGCTATAATTATTGCTAATGCAGGCGTGTCAAGATTACAATTAGATATTTCTGATTTACATAGTAAGGTCCTTCCTAATAAATGGATGATACCTGCTCCTGCTCAGGGGGTTTTGGGGATTCAAGTAAGAGAAACTGATAGTGAGTTAATTAGGATTTTAAAAAAAATTAATTCTGAACCTACACAACGAAATATAGAATTTGAAAGAAAAGTATTGAATTTAATGAATGGAGGGTGTCAATTACCTTTAGGAGTTTATTGTGAAACAGACAACAATGTAATTAAAGCATGGATTTCAATGGCTTCTTCTTTTAATGAAATCCCTTACCGAATCTATAAAGAAGGAAGTAACCCAAAACAGATTGTAGAACAGCTGATTTCTGAAAACAGAAAAAAGTTCAAAGTCCTAATTACAAGAGAATTAAGTAGAAATAGCTTGTTTAGTAAATTATTAGAAGAACAGGGGCATTTAGTCGAAGGAAAGTCTTTAATAGAGTTGGAGTTTTTAAAAAATGAAGCTTCAGGAAGCTTTGATTGGGTGTTTTTTACATCATCTAATGCTGTTTTATCTTTTGCAGATCAATTGTCAAAAATGGAATCAACTAAAATTGGAGCAATGGGGGATGCTACAGCTAATCAGCTGAAGGAAAAAGGATTTGATGTTGATTTTATAGGGAATGGTAGTCCTGAAATTATAGCTGCAGATTTTTCAAAAACAATTGGAGCTCAAAGAGTACTTTTTCCAATATCTGACAAAAGTATAAGAAGTATTCAGAAAAAATTAAAGCCAGCACAAGTAGTAGAGCTTATTACTTACAAGAATAAATCGAAATTAAGTAACTTAAATAAAGTTGATATTTTAGTTTTTACAAGCCCCAGCAATGTCTATTCTTTTTTTGAAAATCATGAAATTACAGATGAAAAAATAATTTCAATTGGACCTTCTACTGAAAAAGCTTTAAAGGACAATGGCGTTGATAAAGTTGTTGTTTCTTGGGAACCCTCTGAAATAGCATTGGCTGATTCAGTTATGTCATTTAATTGATAGTATGAATTATTTGGGTCATTTAGTTTTATCGGGAGACAATGAAGATATTCTCTTTGGTAATTTTATAGGAGATGCTATAAAAGGTAAAAACTATAAAAGCTATAATCCATCAATACAAAAAGGAATACAGTTACATAGATTTATTGATCATTTTACCGATCATCACCCAGCATGTTTAGCTGGAAAAAGAAGGATGTATGCTAAGCTTCCTAAAGTGTCAGGAATTCTTCTTGATATTTTATATGATCATATACTATGGAAAAAATGGTCAGATTATTTTTCTTTCGAACCAGGTCAATTCATTAATTCATGTTATGAATTTTTAGATTCTAAAGTTGAGAATATGCCAGAAAGAATAATGTTCATGTATTCATATATGAGAAGAGATGATTGGTTGTCTAATTATCAATACGAGTGGGGATTACACAGAGCTATATCTGGTATTGAAAAAAGAATTACTCCAACTATTGACCTGGAAGAATTCAAAATTATCTTTAAAAATCACAGGAATGAATATTTCTCGGAATTCGATGTTTTTTTTAATGATATAATCTTAAAAAGTAAAGAGTTTATAGAGAAATCATAAAGCTCACTTTTTTTCATCCTTCAAAAAAGATCATTCGTCATTTATTTTAGCTATTTAATGGGTTAATTATTTGAGTTAAACGACACATTGTTAATTTTATAATGAATGTACTTTTACTTATTCATACCAATAGTTTCTATTTTTTCTTTATTAGAAAAGCCAATTATTTTAAACTCAGATAATGACGAGGGTACTTACATAATTGAAGGAAAATACTTGGATCAAAATATATACTTGCAAAACTCTACATGTAATAATGGAGTTGGATTTTGTGCTTATGAGGTTAGAGTTAATGGGGAAGTAATAACAGGTAATGTACAATCAAGTGCATTTGAAATTGATTTTAATAACATGGAGATCAAACGAGGTGAAGAAGTATTTATAGAAGTAAAACATAAAAGTAAGTGTCAGATAAAATTAATAAATCCAGATGCTTTAATTCCAGAACCTACCTTTGAATTGATAGATATAAAAATCACAGAAGAAGGGCTATTAAAATGGAGTACAGTCAATGAGTCTAACTCTTTGCCTTTTATAATTCAACAATATAGATGGAATAAATGGCAAAATGTTGGTGAAGTTGATGGTGCTGGAAATTCTGACTTATCTGAATACAGTTTTAAAGTAGATTTCAATTCTGGCAATAATAAATTCAGGGTTGTCCAAAAAAGTAAAAACGGCAAATTAAATATATCTGAAGCTATTTATTATAACCATACAATTCCAAGGTTGAATTTCATATATAATAAATCAAATAAGCAGATTGTATTTAGTGCTGCTACTAAATATGAGATTCATGACAAATATGGTGTTCTAATAAAAAGAGGCTATGATGATGTTGTTGATGTGAGTAATTTGGTAAAGGATGAGTATTGGTTAAGTTATGATAATCTCACTGAAAAGTTTAAAAAGAAATAGTTCAATTCCTTTTTTTATATTTGTTAAATGCGTAGCATTTATTTAGTTATTCCCCTTCTTTTTATAATAGCTTCCTGTAATAAGAATAGAGATAATATTATCGATATTACTGGAAATGTGAAAAATGCAATAAATAATCAACCTGCAGCAGGGGTTCAAGTTAAATTAGAAGTAAAGGATTTAGGTGGAAATTCATTTTCAAATTCATTTTCTGAAATTGAGACAACGATTACGGATTTATATGGAGAATATGAATTTTCATTTGAGAATAGAAATGCAATAGAATATCGTTTGATATTCAGCTCAGATAATTATTTTTCAAACACAGTTTCAATTAATCCAGATGACCTTGATCTTGCCGAATTAAATGTCTATGATCAAGAGGTTTTTTCCAGTAGTTATATTATAGTGAATATTACTAACTCAACACCCTTTAATTCATCAGATCAGTTTACACTAAACTTTAATGAGATGGTAGCAGAAAATCCAGGTCCAGGTTCATGCTTAACAAATATTATTAGCTTAACAGGTAATGTAGCTGACACCACTTTTGAATGTCAGTTATATGGAGATCAAACTGTGAATTATGAATACTTTGTAACAAAAAACAATATTACTACTCAGTATAATGGTGGAGTTTACTGTCCACCAGGAGATACAGCTAACAGTTATATTAATTATTAAATATAAATTATGGAAATTGCAATGCCATTTAATTTTGATCAATGGATCAAAGACAATAAGGATAAATTAAAACCCCCTGTAGCCAATAAAAACATGTATCCGATCTCTAAGGATTATATTGTAATGGTAGTAGCGGGTCCTAATGCAAGAAAAGACTATCATTACAATGAAACAGAAGAGCTTTTTTATCAAGTAGAGGGTGATATTTGTGTAAAGATTCAGGTAGACGGCAAGTCTGTTGAAGTTCCAATTAAGGAAGGTGAAATGTTTTTGCTTCCTGCTAAAATACCTCATTCTCCTATTAGATCTGAAAAATCTATTGGGTTGGTAATCGAAAGAGTTAGGGAAGGAACAGATTATACAGATGGACTAATGTGGTTTTGTGATCATTGTAATTCAAAAATTTATGATGAATACTTTAAATTGACCAATGTAGAAAAGGACTTCTTACCTGTGTTTCAAAAATTTTATAATTCCGAAGAATTAAGAACTTGTTCTAGCTGTCAGCATGTAATGGAAACAGATCCTAGGTTTACTTCTCAAGATTAACGCAAGACATTAATGTGTCCTGTTAGGTCAATATGGTTTCTTTGATAGTCTACATATTTGATCCTCCAAATATAGGTGTCTATCTGAACAGGTGAATTTTTATATGTCCCATCCCATGAATTTGACATACTTTTTGTATTGTATATAAGCTCTCCCCACCTATTAAAAACCCATAATTCAAAAGTTTTAATTTCTTCTCCTTTAATCTCAAAAAAATCATTGATTCCATCACTGTTTGGTGTAAATGTATTGGGTACATATAGTACACCATCAAGTACAATTTGAACAGTATCAGAATTTATACAGCCATTAATGTCAGTGACATAAATAATATAGGTGGATGATTGAATAGGGGACACGATTGGGTTTAAGCAATTCGTACATGACATACTATCAATTGAATACCAGTAAAAGCTATGTGGAGTTGATCCTTGTAATTCGACAACATCTCCGTAATGAATCCACAAGTCAGCCCCAGCACTTACAAAAGGTGGGTTATATACATCTACAAGAACATCTTCAGAGATAGAGCAACCTATATTATTTAATACATTGACAGTATATAATGTGGGTTCTAAAGGATAAGCAAGAGTGTAGCTGCTATCAGGATGGCTTAGCGTTTCTGTGGGTGACCAAGAATATTCTGAAGCATTGCTAGCCCAAAGAATGGCTGTATCTCCTGGACATATAGCAGTATCATTCACTACTTGAGAAGCAATTCCAATTACTGTAACAGTAAAGTCAAGACTTACAATTGCACAAGTATTTTCAAATTCAATGTTATAGGTTGTTGTATTAGTAGGGTAGACTAGAGTAGAAGGACTGTTGGGGTCACTTAATCCAGTAGATGGACTCCATATAGCATTGTTAACACCAAGTATATCAATAGCTAAAGTATCACCGGCACACAAAATTGTGTCGTTTGGAATAACGGGCTGTGGTGAAGAAAATTCCACATTAATTTGAACAGAATCTGTAAATATACATCCGTTGGGAGTTGTAATGTCAACATAATAGATTGTTGTATCCAAAGGAATTACATTAGGAGTTTGATGACCAGGGTTTATCATTCCTGTTGTTGGATACCAGTTATAATTTACTCCTCCAGATGCATGCAATGTAACAATGTCACCCATGCAGATCAAAGTGTCGTTCATTGTCGAGACACTATCTTCATGAAAATAGAGTGTTATTAATGCAGTATCTGCTCCGCAACTGTCAGTAGCTATTACCTGATAGGTTGTAATGGTATCTGGATATGCTAATGGATTAGGAATATTGGGATTTGATAAATTAGTACTTGGGCTCCATTGATAGGTGGCACCACCAGATGATTGTAATTGAACAGTATCTCCATGGCATAGGGTGTCTACTGTTTGAATGATTGCATTGTTTATATTAAAAACGTCTAAAAAAATAATAGCAGTATCAGTTTCAAGACAGCCTAGTGAATCGGAAACAATCAATGAAACTTCATAATAACCCGTGTCTAGATAGGTGTGGGAAGGTGAAAATTGTGTTGAAGTGTTCCCGTCTCCGAAGTCCCATAGATATTGATTTCCACCTTGAGATAAGTTAGTGAATTGATAGGAATTAGGAATGCACACATAGGGTTGAGGTATGCTGATTATTGGATTAATATTTTCTAATGAAAACTTAAAGGCGCCTAAATTACAATTGGTACTATTGTTTGTAGATGACCATGCTCCTATTGTAGTAGGGAAATCGGAATTCCCACCACATCCTGCGCATACTGCTTGATAAACATTTCCATTCTTATCAAATCTACTCGTACCTCCATCAACATGCTCAGCACTCATGCCACCACCAAAATAGGTTGAATAAAGTAAAGAATTAACATCAGCTGTAAAAACACCTAAATAAAAATCACTTCCATCAGTATTGCTTTGATAGGCATTTGATGTGATAGGCATATTAAATGTATTTCCTTGATAATTCACAGTTCCTCCCCAACCAGAAACATAAATAAGCTCACAGTCAGAAACTAAAAAGGCAGAAGGAGCAATGTTAATTCCAGAGCCACTTCCAAAAACAGTTGAAAATTGAGTTGTAGTTAGATCAGAAGACAGTTTGTGCAAAAATTGACCACTACCTGGGTTATTATACACAGTAGCGGGAAAAATCGGGTAGTTTCCTTCTGTCTGACCATATAAATAAATATTGTCATTTAAATCCACTTGAATAAAATAGCTTTGATCATACCCTGAAGTTCCTATGTAAGTAGCATTTGTAATATTGTTTCCTGAGGCATTGTATTTTGCAACAAAACCATCTTGAAGACCATTTGAATTAGGATGTATAGATAGTGGAGAAGTGAAAAGGTTAATACTATTTGTTCCGCCTGAAATAATAGGTTCATTGAGTGAGTTCAACTGCAAAGAATAACCTGCGTCATCGCTACTTCCCCCATAATAAGAGCTCCATAATAGTGAGGATAGATCACTATTTAATTTAAATGAGATAGCATCTTGAAGACCGTTGTTAACTGTTTGAGCTCCTCCGATAATGGGAAAGTCTGTTGAGAGAGTGGTAGTAGTTATCCAACATTCATCATTATTATCAACTATGATTTCTCCTCTAAACTCATCTGCATAGTTTTTTCTAAGGCTGGCAGATAAATTAACCGCATCATTTCCAGAACCTCCTATATAAGTTGAGCCGAGAATAGTATTTCCTGCTGCATCGAACTTAACAACATATGCATCTGTTCCATTTACATAATTCAACACACTATTGGAGAAGGTTGTACCAGAGTTAAAAGAATTGTCATAGGCATTTCCAGATGTTGGAAGATCGATAGAAGAGGTAGATCCAAAAACATATAATTCTCCGTTTTGATTACAGACAATACTATGTGGGTTTTCATTTCCAGATCCTCCAAAGTAAGTGCTATATAGTAGATTTGTGCCGTCTGATGATAATTTACTTACAGAGATATCCGTGCCTGGATACCCTATTCCTGTACCTCCATTATATGAAATTTGATAGGCGCCAGTTGTAACTGGATATCCAATATCAAATGCAATTCCAGCTATGTACATATTTCCAAGTCCGTCATAGGTGGCAGTAAACCCCCAGTTATCAGCAGTAGATCCAGTATAAGTTGAAAATATTAAAATAGGGTCTATGATTAGCTTTAAATTTTCGTCATATCCATTTGGGAAATTAAAACTTAGCATATTTTCAGATAATACATATTTACATTTTACAGTGACTTTTTTATCATTTATTAACTGATAGGCATAAGGACTTTGCTCAATTACTTTTCCTAAGCTAGTAGTTAAATGGAGGTGACCTTTTTTTAATTTAAGTTCATCAATTCCTGAATATTCAATTTTAATAGTTTTAGGGTCTCCACCAGGATGTACAAGAAGGTCATATTTTAGCTGTCCATGGCTTTCATAAGTTAAAAGATCTATATTATTGTACAGCTCATTATATCTTAATTTCTGATAAGCTTTAACATCAGAAGCCCATTTATTAGTGTCACTGCCAATAAAATAATTATATCTGTTAGGCGTTGGCTCTAAGGGGTTTTCAAGAGGATCTTTTGAAGAGATGAAATAAGTTTGAAATGCATGACATTTTATATTGCTAGAGTCATTTGATAATCCATGTCTATAAGAAGATATTTTACCCTTTTCATAAAGATTATATGTGATTTTGTTCCCTTCAAAATAAATATCGCCAGCTTTAAGAGCTAATTTATATTCAACTTGATCAGGAAATTGACCTTTGTTTTCTATGAATTGAACCAATGAATTATCTTGCCCATTTACTGAGAGAAATGTAAATATGAGAAAAGTTAATATTAAGGGGTTAAAATTCATTTTATTCAAACAGCTGAAATTCAAGTTAATACGAAGATAAAATATAAACGAATGAAACTGATAAAGGTTGTATCATTGAATTAATTATTTTTGCTGAATGAGCGATGCCATAAAACACGAATGCGGGATAGCACTTCTTAGATTAAAAAAACCACTCTCTTACTATCTTGAAAAATATGGTACAGCATTTTATGGTTTGAATAAGATGTATTTACTCATGGAAAAGCAGCACAACCGTGGGCAGGATGGTGCTGGTTTAGCCAATATTAAACTGGACATGTCTCCAGGAACTAGATATATAAGTAGGCATAGAAGTGTTCATTCTAAACCTATTCAGGATATTTTTTCATACATCAATAAAAGATTTCAAGATTTAGAGAATACTGCACCTGAAAAATTAAATGATGTTGAATATTTAAAAAACAATTTTGCTTTTACTGGTGAGCTGTTTTTAGGTCATTTGCGTTATGGCACTTTTGGAAAGAATAGTATTGAAAGTTGTCATCCATTTCTAAGGCAAAATAATTGGATGACCAGAAACTTAGTAGTTGCTGGGAATTTTAATTTGACGAATGTAGATGAGTTATTTGGTTTGTTGGTCAATATTGGGCAGCATCCAAAAGAAAGAACTGACACAGTAACAGTAATTGAGAAGATTGGGCATTTTTTAGACCAGGAGAATCAATTTTTATTTGATCAATATGATAAAGAAGGGCAATCTAATAAAGAAATATCTGGATTGATTGCAGATAATATGGATGTGCAGAGAATACTTAAAAATTCTGCTGAAGAATGGGATGGGGGATATGCTATGGCTGGATTAATTGGTCATGGTGATGCCTTTGTGCTAAGAGATCCCTGTGGTATTAGACCTGCTTTTTGGTATGAAGATGATGAAGTTACTGTAGTTGCTTCAGAAAGACCTGTAATTCAAACAGCTTTTAAATTAAAATGGGAGGATATTAATGAGCTAAAACCAGGACATGCTTTAATCATTAAAAAAAATGGTGAAACATCTGAAAAAATGATTAGGCAACCTGAGAAAGAAGCTAAATGCTCTTTTGAAAGAATTTATTTTTCAAGAGGAACTGATAAGGATATTTATCAGGAGCGGTTAGAATTAGGAAGGTTAGTTACTGAAAAAGTATTAAAAGAGATCGATTATGATCTAAGAAATACAGTATTTTCATTTATCCCCAATACAGCTGAAATGTCCTATTATGGAATGTTGAAAGCAACAGAGAACTATCTTACAAATGTTAAGTTGAAGAAGTTAAATAATCTTCCTGAAAATGCTGATAAAGATCAAATCAAATCAATTCTTTCTATACGTACTAGGGCTGATAAGATAATTGTTAAAGATGCCAAGTTAAGAACATTTATTACTCAGGATGATGCTCGTGATGAAATGGTAGCGCATGTCTACGATATCACCTATGGATCGATTAAAAGAAAAGAAGATAATATTGTTGTAATTGATGATTCGATTGTAAGAGGTACGACTCTAAAGCAAAGTGTAATTAGGATCTTAGATAGACTTGAGCCGAAAAAGATCATTGTTGTGTCGTCAGCTCCTCAAATTAGATATCCAGATTGTTATGGGATTGATATGGCGAAATTAGGTGATTTCATTGCATTTCAAGCAGCTATATCTTTATTACAAGAAGCAGGAAAAACTTCTTTGATAGATGAGGTTTATAAAAAATGTCTAGTCCAGGAAGGAATGCCAAAAGAAAAGATAGTTAATCATGTGAAAGCTATTTATGAACCTTTTACATATGATGAAGTTTCCAATAGAATATCTGAATTACTTACTCATGATGATGTGGCTGCAGAGGTTCAGATAATTTATCAAACAGTTGAAGATCTTCATAAGGCTTGTCCAGGACATAAAGGAGATTGGTACTTTACTGGAAATTATCCAACTTCAGGTGGAAATAAAGTAGTCAATAAAGCTTTTATCAATTATGTTGAAGGAGTCAACGAAAGGGCTTATTAAAGTTTAATAATTTTTTTGGTTATCCTGTTAAATTGAATGTAATAAACTCCATCTGATAATTCTTGTAGATGTATAGGGACCTGTATTAAAGAGCTATTTACATTGATAGTTTTGTTGTAAATAATTTTCCCTAATTGATCCATTATTTTTAGGTTATCGATAAATGGGCTTGATGCAGTTATTTTTATTATGAATTCTCCATTATTAGGATTAGGGAAAATAGACAGATCAGAAATGGGGTTTTCGTTTATTGCTGAACAATCATCTACCATAATTGAAGAAGATGTTTCGTCACCACAGAGACCTTCGATCGTATAAGTAATATTATGAGTTCCTACTCCGGCAATTGATGGGTCAAAAACACCATTAACTGGGTCAGTTATTCCATTTCCAGACCATACTCCTCCAGAGGGTGTCCCAATTAATGGAACTGGAGCTGATGTTACACATAAACTATTCATAAACCCAATAGATGAATTAACACTTGTTATTACAACAATTTGATCCGAATGAGAAGATGGGCAATTTCCACTAAATGAATAAGTGATGTTATGATTGCCAGGACCAGCCATCATGGGGTCAAAAACACCATTGCTGTTTATTCCATTTCCAGACCATGCTCCACCTGTCTGATTGGGAACGATAGTAATTGGAGAATTGTCAGTGCATAGACTATCAGTAGGAAGTGTAAATTGTGGATTAGAGTTTTCTACTGTAATTGTTGATGTAGACATATCTCCGCAAGCTCCCATGATCACATAGGTAATTACATGTGTGCCAGGACCAGCTAAAGAAGGGTCGAAGATTCCAAAAGTTGAATTAGTAATTCCATTCCCAGTCCATGTTCCACCGCCATCTACAGCAGATAATGTATCAGGAATATCAAAAGTACAATAAGGTCCTGATGAATAAATAGTAGCGTCTAATGTATTTGATACTTGAATTAATATTTGGTCAGTATTTCCGCAATTACCACTGATCGTATATGAAATAGTATGGGTGCCAATTCCAGAAGTTTGTGGATCAAAAATACCATTAGTTGGGTCAATAACACCTGTCCCAGCCCAAGTTCCTCCAGGATTTGCAGCTGTTAAAATAATAGGGCTTCCAGTAAAACAAAGCGTGTTTACAGAATCAATTGTAGCATCAATAAGGTTAACAATATCAATATCAATTGTAGCAGTATCAGGACATGCCCCTGAAGTATAATAAGTAATTGTATGTGTGCCAGCACCAGCAATAGAAGGGTCGAAATTACCATTACTTGAATTGGTAATTCCATTTCCTAACCAAGAGCCTCCAGATGTAATACTTGAAAGAGTGATGGGTGCATCAGCTATACACATTGGGCTTACAGGATTAATAGAGGCATCATCAGAAGCTGAAACAGTAATATAATTTGTAAGGGAATAAGTGTCTGTTCCATTACTATTAGTTACTGTTAAAGAAATATCATAACTACCAGGACTGGAATATGTATGAGAGGGATTTTGCTGGTTAGAAGTGTTTCCATCTCCAAAATCCCATAACCAGCTAGTTATATTTGAAGTAGATAGGTCATTAAAAGTAATAATATCTCCAGAGCATATTGTAGTATTAATGGTATTGAAATCGGCATTTGGAGGACTTGAATTGGGAGTTCCGTCTATATTTATATTGTCTATGAAAAGGTTATTTCCATTAGTGCCAGCATTATAGCTTTCAAATTTTAAAATAACTCCTGTGTTGCCTATATATGAATCTAAATTTACTGAAAAACAATCAGCCCCTACTGTACCTAAACACCAATCAGTTGTTTGAGAAGGAGTAAAATCTGCTGTGGATGTATAAGCAGTAGCAAAGCTACCTGTTCCATCTTCACCTAATTCAAGTAGCCTTGTATAGGTATTTCCACAATCAGTTGAAATAGAAACGATTAAAGAGTCAGTGCTGTTTTGATCATACCTTCTATAGGCGTGTTCAAATGATAAGTCTAAATTATTATAACCTATGAAGTTAATAGGGGATGTGATCATTGCATCTCGTTGACCTAATTGAGAGTATTGGAAAAAATTAAGTTTTGCTGCTTTGTCACCTGGATTAGTGCCTGTAATTGTAACAATTTCCCAAGTTTCACTATTATCTACATTATCTATGGTCCAAGAATTTGTAGTAAAGCTATTGCTTTCAAATGACTCATAAAAAGGCAATGGAATGCTGTTTGTAAATACGACTATCTGACTAAAACTTGAATCATTTAAAGGGTTTTGATCTGCATTTCCATTTGGATTTGATGTGAATGCAATAAAGTTTTGATTACCAGAATTTAAATTCATATTAGGTAATATTACATTAGTGTTTTGACCTGAAGCTAAACTGCCATTCCAACTATAGGATTGCCATGGCCCTGTACTTAATTGATAGTTGATAGTTACACTAGTTAAAGGCTGACTTCCAAAATTAGATAAAGTAACTTCAGGATCTATGGTGCTACTGCATGATGTCCCATTAGGAGAAATTACTGATGAAATACTAGCATCATAGTTGATGTTAGGTGAGATCACACAAAAGTTATGAGATGTTCCATATCCAAAATCTGCATTTTGTGCTGTCATTTGAACAAGGTTGGCGCCATTTGCATCGTTAATGTAATAATCTCCATCTACTGTGCAGCCGTTCCATTGACTACCATACATTCCATCTCCATAGCTGTCATTAATGAAAAAGTCATAGCAACCAGGCGCAACACAAACAGATTCACTATTTGATTGTCCCCCAGTAATATTAGCATAAGGACCTCCTGTTGATACAGTAGATCCTAGTGCATCTACAATGCTCCATGTTACTTCATTACCATAACAATCTGTAATAATTGTAATGTCAATGTTTTGGCCGTTATTGATAATGTTAAAATTAGAGGTCTGCTGGTCATTAGTTGGGTTTTGGTCAGTGCTACCATTTGGATTAGTTGAATAGGCAGTAAAAGTATATGAGCCTGCAGTTAGTGTTTGGTTTGGAAGATATATGTCTTCAGATTGACCAGAAGACAGGTTCCCGCTCCAATTATAGGTTTGTACAGTACCTCCACTTATTTGATAAACTATGTCAGCAGAAGTTAAATTATTACTTCCATAGTTTCTTAAAGTCACAATGGGGTCAATCGAAGAAGAGCAAATATTATCTTTAGGAGAAATAATTTCACTTACTGCTGCATCTAATGAAAATGAAAAAGCATTTAAGCATAATAATGCTTGGTGTGCATCAATTCTTCCGGCTCCTAGCTCTCCAACATAATTAGAATTAACAGCGTCAATATTTTCGGCACTTGAATATAAACAATTAATCAGGTCTTGGTTGTTAGCATTTGGAGCGTAGGACTTCATCAATCCTAAAAGTCCTGCAACTAAAGGAGAAGCCATAGAAGTTCCTTGAGTAACTTGATACCCAGAAGTTTCATTACAGCTTAAAATACTAGATCCGGGAGATGAGATATCTATCCATGTACCATAATTTGAAAAGCTGGATTTTCCATCATTAGTAGTGGTAGAAGCTACAGAAACTACATTGTTATATCCAGCAGGATAAAATACTGAGCTTACATTGTCATTGCCTGCTGCAGCTACAAGAATAGCGCCTTGATTAGCTGCGTAGTCACATACATTTTGTCCGTAAGTACTAAAGCCGCTGCCTCCCCAAGACATATTAATGACATCAGCACCATTATCTGCAGCCCAAGTGATTCCTTCATAACCAGCTACTAATGAGCCGTTACAATTCCCTATTTTTACAGGAAGAACACTAATATCATAACCTATAGAAGCAATTCCTGTATTATTATTCGTTTCTGCTCCAACAATTCCAGAAACATGTGAACCATGAAAACCAGTATTAGATCCACATCCAGTAGGGTCGTTGTCTTGGTCTACAGCATCATATCCTGTAAGCATTTTATTGATAAGGTCTGGATGATTAACATTAATTGCGTTATCGGTTACAGCAACCACAATAGTTGAAGATCCTGTTGATAGGTCCCAAGCTTGCTCTGCATTAATTTGGAATAGCGCCCATTGACCATTAGAAGTTGAGTTGGAAAAATATTGATCATTGGGAGTAAAGAAATTTTTATGTAATTCTTTTTTTTCAGCATATTCTATAACGTTAATGTTATTTAATTCAATAATAAAGTCATCTACTTTTTGAATTTCATTAAAGTTGATCTGGAATGTTCTTGAGAGTTTTTCGCTTTTATGATTGGGATAGAGCTGAATTAGCTTTTCTACATCATATTTTGATGAAAGAGGTGATAGGAATGAAACTTTCTGATAATCAATTATTCTTTCTTTAGACTTAACTTCAAAGAATTCATTTGTTTTTAATTGAAATATAATTACCCCATCTTGGTAGTCAACATATTGTATTTGGCTAGTTAATGAAAAAGAAATTAAGATCAGGTATATTGGAATGACAAATCTCACTAAATATTTATTCATATTGTTAGCTTTTAATTGGATACCAAAAAAATGTTTATATATCATATATAATGACGAATAAAACAATACCACGTTGCCATTGAATAGCTTTCATGATATTTGCGTTAAAATATTCTATAGAACTAATATATTAAACTAGAGGGTAGTCAATTAAGCGATTTAAATTAAAATAAAATGTTAAAAAAACAAATATTGTTTGATTATTATTTTGTCATTAAAGAGCTTGTAAATAATAAAGCGACATTATTTTTTCCTCTTAAATAATGGCACATTTGAACATGCTTCACCAAACATTAATGATTGAACAATTGGTAGTAATTTGTTGGAGATCATTATGTAAGCTGTGTCTGGTATATAAGTGTCACTACATCCCTTGATTAACACTTTTTTATTAGTGTATTTTTCAAAATTTAGCTGGTTTATTTTATTTTGAAAAAGTTGTTTTTCCATTTCATCTATATTCCCATAAGAAACATGTTTTGCATATGGCTGTAAATGAGTAGTTACTAGCATAAATGCCCATACAGGAATAATAGTATCAACAGAGCAGTAAAATGCAACTAGTTTGTCATTGTATATGCTCCAGTCTTGATTTTTAAGATGACCTCTAAATTCTTTTTCCTTTAAGATTAACTCATTAAAAAGCCATTTTTTGAGGTCAAGTTCAATCCTCTCACCTTGAGTGTGGAAATCCTTTAATTCAATTGTAATTAAATTACTTTTAGCTACTTTATTTACTATTTCATCAGACATATTAATTTTCAATTATATCAGAATAAACTCTAAACCCTTTTTTGTTTTCAGCAGTTTCAATATGAGAAAGCTGAATCTTATTGCTTTTTAAATGGTCTTCTTTTAGTGAGCGATTATGCAATTGCTCATAGGTTTCAACAGAAATTTTAGTTCTAGCATCTAAAGTGGAGAAAAGAGATGATTTAAGTATTTTATTTTTCCAATTATTTTGAATGACACCTTCGAAAACTTTGGATTTAGACCCACTTCCATAGCTAAAAAAGCCAATTTTATTTTTTGCGAGCTCTACATTATTTTCTAATGAGGAATTTAATAAGCTCAGTAATGACATAAATATAGAAGCAGTGTACATGTTGCCTATTTCAGAAGATGCTTTTTCTCCACCTTTTAATTTTGCATCTATAAATTCTTGGTAATATTTTGACTTTGCTGCTTTTTTAATCCAAATATTGAAATCAATTTGATTTTCATTGTGAGCACCTATTTCATTATATAGCTTTTCAATCTCATTGTTGTCTTTTAACCATTTAACCCAGTTTTTTACTAACATTCTTCTTGCCTGATAAGCATAGGGTAGGTGAAAGATCAAATGATCCCAATCTTTTAAAACATTGAGCTGTTTTTGATTTTTAAAATGATCTAATGCTTCTTCATTTCTCTTTTGATAACAGGCGTTGGAGAATGGACCGTCAAAAACAGGTTCCTCTTTAAATAGTTCAATTTTATGATTTGGATCTGCCCAAAATTCGAGTGAAGTATTATTTAAAAAAGACACAATATCTTTTTCAGTTGTTGGTTGATTTATTTCAGCCAATGTTTCTTTTAATAATTCAATTTTATTATAAATTCTTCTTGGTTTAAAAAAGTCACCTTCACTTTTAGTAGCAATTCCCCAAGTTTCAGAAATAGCTAAAATAGCAGGATCTTCATTGATAAGCATTGCAACCGCACCAGCTCCTTGGGTGTATTCTCCAGTAGAATTTAGGTCATATTTTGCAATATCGGAAGCTATAACTATTGCTTGCCTATTTTTTCCGGCATTTACCCAATCTATGCTATTGTGTAACGCATCAACTCCACCTACACAAGCAAATGTCATATCCAAAACATCACAATTTTTTAAGCATCTTTCTCCATGTTTTTCAGCTAATTTTTTTTCAGCTGCTTCTACTGCATAGGTTGATGTAGGTTTAGCAGCATCTAAGGCACTTTCAGTTCCTAAATAAATTCTTCCTATATTTTTTGGATCAATTTTGTTTTCATCAATAAGAGAAAGTAATGCATTGGCAGCAAAAGAGGCTGTGTCTTCATTTTTGTCTGCAATGGCCATTTTATTCAGTCCTAATCCTAAATTAAGCTTCTCAAAAGGGATATTCCTTTTTTCAGCTAGCTCTTTTATTGGGAGATATAAAGAAGGTACATAGAATGAGATAGCGTCTATTCCTATTTTTTTAGTATTCATTATGGATTTTCACTTAAGGTTATAACATTCCAAGGTCAAGTTTGGCTTCTTCACTCATCATATCTCTATCCCATGGAGGATCAAATACTATATTTACTTTAACTGAATTTACCCCATGCACCTCTTCAACTTTATTTTCTACATCTACAGGAAGTGATTCAGCTACTGGACAATTAGGTGAAGTAAGTGTCATCTCAATGTCGACATGGGCATTTTCATTAATTTTTATTTCATAGATCAGACCTAATTCATAAATATCGACAGGAATTTCAGGGTCAAAAATTGTCTTAATCATATTAATAATTTTTTGCTCCATAGATAATTTTGAGGATGTGCTTTCCATTTCTAAGGGTTCTATTTCTTTTTTAGTTTTTGATTGAGTAAGCCAACGCATATGATTTAATTTGTTTTACCATTTCTACTAAGCCGTTAGCTCTAGTAGGTGAAAGGTGTGATTTTAATCCGATGTCATCTATGAAATTCATTTTTGCCTTTATAACATCTTCATGTTTTTGGTTATTTAATACTTTAATAAGTAACGATATAATTCCTTTAGTAATGATGGCGTCACTATCTGCAGTTAATTGAATTCTTCCATTTTCGCTTCCTGCATGTAGCCATACTCTAGATTGACAACCTTTAATAATATAATCTTCAGTTTTATATTTATCATCAATTATAGGTAGGTCTTTCCCCAATTCAATTAGGTATTCATATTTTTCCATCCAGTCATCAAATAATGAGAATTCATCTATGATATCTACTTCTAATTTTTCAATGGTCATTGTTATTTAGATTAAATCTAAATACAAATATAGTATTGCTTATAATAAGTTTGAATTTTATTAGAAAACTATTTGAAGAGAGATTGAACTATTTCTGGTACTTTCCCCACTTTTATTATTTTAATCTTTTTCGATAAATTTTCTAGATCTTGTGTGTATTTACTAATGTACATGGTAGTATAACCCATTTTTTCGGCTTCATTTATCCGTTGATCAACCCTGGAAACTGGTCGAATTTCTCCGCTTAAGCCAATCTCTCCAGAAAAACATGTTTTTGAATCTATATTTAGGTCAAAATTTGAAGAAAGTATAGAACAAATAACTGCTAGGTCTATTGCAGGATCATCAATTTTTAAACCACCTGTTATATTTAAAAAAACATCTTTTTTCCCAATTTTAAAGCCACATCTTTTTTCTAAAACAGCCAATAACATATTTAATCTTCTAAGATCAAACCCAGTGGAAGACCGTTGAGGAGTCCCATAGGCTGCAGTACTTGTAAGTGCCTGTATTTCAATTAATAATGGTCGAAGGCCTTCCATAGTGGCGGCAACAGTAACACCGCTTAATAATTCTTGATGATTATTGATGAGTACTTTACTGGGATTGTCAACTTCTTTCAAGCCAGAGGATGTCATTTCATAAATTCCTAGCTCATTTGTGCTTCCGAAACGATTTTTAATACATCTCACAATTCTATACATATAATGTCGATCTCCTTCAAATTGAAGTACGGTATCTACCATATGCTCTAGTATTTTAGGACCAGCAATGCTTCCCTCTTTATTAATGTGACCAATCAATAGGATGGGAATATTATGGGTTTTTGCATATTGTACGATCTGGGAGGTGCATTCTCTTATTTGTGAAACACTTCCTGGAGATGATTCTATATGGTCTGTATGAAGTGTTTGTATTGAATCTAAAACAATAATTTCAGGAGATAGGTCATTTGCGTGATGAATGATCTGCTGCACATTGGTTTCCTGAAGCAAATAACTTTGTTCCATAGCCCCTCCAATTCTATCTGCTCTTGATTTAATTTGATCATCACTTTCCTCTCCTGATACATAGAGGATCTTGAAGTTACTTTTTAATGCAAGATTTAACAATAATGTAGATTTTCCAATTCCAGGTTCCCCTCCAATTAGTACTACAGATCCAGGCATAAGTCCTCCTCCAAGTACTCTATTGAATTCTTTATCTGAAAAGATATACCTGTTATTGTTCTTTGGTTTGATTTCTGAGATTTTATTGGGACTAGCCCTTTTTATTGATTCACCAGAAATCAAAGATTTAACAGGATCATTTTTTTGAATGACTTCTTCAACATAAGTGTTCCATTCATTACAGGATTGACATTTCCCTATCCATTTACTAGATTGTGCTCCGCAATTTTGACAGAAGAAAGTAGATTTAATCTTAACCATAACCTAAAGATAAACGATGAAGTCGTATTTTTTTTATGTTGTTAATTATTTGAAGAAGACTCAGGAGAAATTGCTTTGTTTTTCTTCTCTTTTTTATGAAAAAGATCTATAGCAACAATGATTGCCATCATCCCCCAAACTGGAATAGATGCTTTGTCACTATCTAAATAATTATTTAAAATACCGTGTGTGAAGTAGGTAACCATTCCCAAAAGAATCATCATAATAAGCCTTTTCATTGCTGGGTCGGAAGATTGAATATATAAAAGACTTGCTTTATAAAAGAATACAATTACCAGTAAAATCATCAATAGCATACCTATAAAGCCTTGTTCTGCTAGAGGCCCAAGATATTCACTATGAGCATTTCCCCCATCTCCAAAATTGGTGCTTATAATTGTAAGATCTTTTGAATCTTGATAAGGCGCATAACAAAAGGTATAAGTTCCTGGCCCCCATCCCTGAATAGGCCTTTCTTTAAATAATCTTATAGCTGAATTCCATCTATTAAACCTTTCTAGATTTGAGGCATCTGATGTTATATTAGACATGGATTCTACCCTTTCATTAAAATCCTCAGTCGTATGCTCAGCATTGTTTTTTTCAAGCAAAAAGCTTAGCTCATTATAGTTAATTAGAATAATAGATCCGATCATAAGACCTGTAGTAAATAGCCACTTAAACTTTATTTTAAATACAAATAATAAATAAATGAACAAAGCAGCAATAACACTTACCCAAGCAGCTCTTGTATAGCTGTAATAAAGTGCAATACAAAAAATGATAAAAACAAGATAAAGTATATTTCTTGTGTATGGCGACCTTTTTGAGTCAGTCATCATGCCAATCACAATAGGAATAAATAGAGCAATAATGGCTCCATATGAAGTGTGGTCTTTAAAAAATGGCCACATAACCCAATGTCCGGCTTCTTCGCTAAAACCGTTTGAAGCATGATTAATAAGAGTGTATATTAAAATGATGGTTAAAGGAATAAGAAATACCCACAAAAAAGTATAAATATGGTCTATTCCTTTTTTAAAGAAATGTATTCCTAGAAAAAACATGGGTATCACAAACCAGAGTCTAGATAGTAAAAATTTAAAAGAAATAAGGGGGAATTCACTAGATATACTTGTTAGGAAAATCCATGCTAATTGAAGTAGAATTATGAGTGAAATCGGATGTCGCCAATATGTGTTAAGGTTATTGTTTTTGTTATATATAATCTTGAATAAATAAAGGAACATGAGCATTAAAAGAATCGGCTCAGTTGGAATATATAATCCAAATCCTCCTGTACTTAGTGCTTCAAGATTAAATGATAAGGGTGTGCAAAATACTACTAATAAAAAAAGGTATTCTAGCTTAAAAACAGTAAAATAGATGAATAGTAATGCTAAAGGAAATAAGCAGAAATAGTAAATTTCATTATAAATAAAAAATACATTGATTAGGATGAATAGGAATGAAGCTAATCCAATGTAATTATTTTTAATAATACTTATCATGCTGTTTTCAGCTCTTTGATCTTTTCTTTAAATAATAAAAGGATAATACTAAAGAAGACTGTAGAAAAAGTGGAAATAACTACTATAAGCCATCTTATAGGATAGGATTTTTTTTCTGCAGGGTAAGCGATATCTACGATAAATTTATGAGATATTGAACTATTGGCATCAGCTTCTGCTTGTTCAAAAGCTGTTTGCATGGTAGCTATTCTTTCCGTCATGAATTCTGCTTCTACTTGAAAAGAAGTTAAAATACTTCCATATTTTTCAGTTTGATTGATCTTTTTTATATACTCTGCCTTCATTTTTGAATCGGATATATTGATCATTGCTTCAGTTAATGCCTGATAGGCGTCCTGAGTTACCACACCTATTGATGTGAGCTGTGACATGGTGTCTCTAATTTCTTGTAATTCAGATTTTAATTTATGAAGTTTATTTTTTTTAATGTTGTAATCTGTTAGTGCTCTCTCATTGATCATGGCATTCTTAGTGCTGTCAAAAAGTAAAGCAATGTTATTAGCAATGTTTGCAGCTGTATCTGGATTCTTGTCTAATACCTTTATAAGTACTGCTCCATTTTTATTTCTTTCGAAATTGATGTTATCTGAATATGTTTCTTGTAGATCAGTATAAGCAAATTCATCTTCCTTGTTAATTTCATAATGCTTCAGTAATTGAAATTTGTTTATGATTTCATTTCTTATAAATGATGATTCTAAGATCTGCAACATTTGTTCAGCTTCTTCTTCCTCACCAAATTTTGATACACTTTGATCTTCATTAGTAACTTCATTAAAAGTAACGGAGCTTGATTTTGCAGGGTATAAAGTAACTACAGATTCATATTTTTCTTCAATTAGTAAAGAAATAATAGAGGATGTAATAGCTGCAATTAACCCTATTATGATTAAGAATTTACGTTTATTCCATAAAAATCCAAAAAGGTCCAGTGAGTTAAATTCCAATTTTGATTGTTGATTCATACCTGTAATATTTAATTTTTACTAATAGTTGGCAAATGTAATTCATCCATGGGAACACTACAAATGCATGAAACCTTGTTTTTTATGTATTGTTTTTAATAATGCCATAAATGTTTTTCATACTTATCATTCCAGTTATCATAGAAAAAGTCAATAATGTCCCTAAAGAGATCAGTAAAGAAGGGATCCAGTGAAAGTTGATATAAGGTTCCCATAAGAAAATAGAAGTGCTTAAAAGAATGAATGATCCCAATGCTATTAATTCTGTTTTTTTGATTTGAAGCTTCATTATTTTAAAGGCCAGGTAGACTTGTGCAATGGCAGTAATAACTTGAGTGATTAGACTGGCTAAAGCTGCTCCTTCAGAGCCAGTATCTGGGATTAAAATTAGATTTAATGCTATATTAATCGTGACACCACAAGCAGCCATTATATTTAATGCCTTTAATGCTCCTTTTGCAGTAAGTAGGGTGCCGAAAATGTAGGTAGTACAAATTGCGATAAAAGAAAGCATTAGAAAACCAAAGGCATTAGAAGCATGCGTAAGTGATGCACCAACAGATCCATATCTCCAATTAATGATCTCACTTTTAAAACAATATCCAGTTAAGCCAATAACAACAGAAATTCCAAAAATTAATTTTAGGGATAGAAAAAGCAGATCTTCAATTTTTTTATTTTCTTGAAGCATTCTGGAAAACAACGGCAATAATAAACCTGCAAAAAGATAACCGATCATATTGGCAGCCATAAAAAACCGATATCCCTGTGCGTATGAAGCAGCTTCAAGCTCTCCATTTGGATGAATTCTTTCAAGCATAACCGCATCTGAGTAATAATAGACAGACATCAGTAAAATAAGTAAAGCAAAAGGCATACTTTTTTTTAAGATCAATAATGCAAAAGCACTTTCCCATTTTAATTTAATTTTACCTGTTTGTCTTAATACTAGCGCTAAACCTAATAATGCGGTAGTCCCATAAGCAATGGTCTGAGCGTAAATAAACCATTCGATCTTAAAATGTTGCTCGGTTATACCGCCCCAAAGAAGAACGCTGCAAATGCCAATTAGCAGAAGTCTATCCATAATGGATAAAATGCTATCCTCTCTAAACCTAAGAAGTCCAGCAAGGTTAGATCGGAAGTAAAGAATAAAAGCAACAAAGATTTGATTAATACCAAGTAACCCAAGTATTTTGAGCTGGTCTCCATTATAATTAAGCAATAACCCTATCAGAAAAAGTAGAACAAGATACCCTAACCCAAGTATTAATCGTAGGGTGAATATTCCTGAAAAATGTTTACTTAGGAGCTGGGAGTGCTTTGCAATATTGCGAGTATTGAAATTAATAATCCCAAGGTCCAGAAAGATATTACATACAAAAGTAAGACCTAATAAGCTGAAATAGGCACCATAACTTCCAGGATTAGTTAATTCAGTTTCCTTAAGGATCTCAGCATCTATCCCTAGAATATAGAAGGGTTTGATCAGTAGGTTCAATAGCAGGACAAGTGCAAGATTGGATATAAATTTTTTCTGCATTATGAATGACCTGTTTTATAGGTTTTCTGGTGGCTGAATAATAATAACGTAGAAACTATCTTTTTCTTATTCAAAATAAAAGTATTAATCTTCTATGTAAATTCTTACTACTCTTTCTGAAATAGAAGATAGTATTTCATAAGGAATAGTGTTCATTTCAATGGCTAGTTCCTCAATAGTATGATCAGCACCAAATATTTCTACTTGATCTCCTTTTTTAGCTTCAATACCCGTAAGGTCTATCATAGTCATGTCCATACATATATTTCCAATTGTAGGAACCAGGTTACCATTTATAAACATATTGCCTTTTCCATTGCTCAATATTCTTGAATAACCATCGGCATAACCGATAGGGATAATTCCAATTTTAGTGTCTTTATTTACTTTTTGACTTCTTCCATATCCAATAGATTCTCCTTTATTAACCCATTTAATTTGTGAGATACTACTAGCTAATTTAGCAACAGAAGAAATACCTTTATTAAAAGAAGAGATTCCATAGAGACCTAATCCGACTCTTACCATATCAAAAGATTTATTTCTAAACCTCTCAATGCCGGCAGTGTTGAGTACATGTTTACATACTTGAAAACCTAAAAGGTGTTCCATTTTAGTAGTGATGTTTTCAAATAGATGAAGCTGCTCATTTGTAAAATCATCATCTATTTTTTCGTCACTACTTGCTAAATGGCTAAAAACTCCTTCAACTCTAATTTCTGGTTGATTAGAAATAAGATCATAAACTGAAGGAATATCTGAATAGTTAAATCCAAGTCTATGCATTCCGGTATCAAATTTTAAATGGATTGGATATTGTTTTTCATCATGATCAATTAGTTTTCTTATAAATTGATCCAACTGCTCTATACTATAGATAGATGGGGTTAGGCGATGCTGAATAATGTCATCAAAAGAATTAGGCTCTGGATTCATCACTAGAATAGGTATTTGAATATTGTTTTCTCTTAATTCAACTCCTTCATCTGTATAAGCAACACCAAAATAATCTGGATCGGCTGTAGCTAATTTTTTAGCGATTTCTATGATTCCAGCTCCATATCCAGCAGCTTTTATCATGCACAATATCTTTGCCTTTTTCGGAGTAATTTTTCTATAATATAAATAGTTATTATAAAGATTTTTCACATTGATTGTAAGTACAGTTTCATGTGATTTCTTTTCTAAAGAACGTGCTATTTTTTGGAAAGAGAATTCTCTTGACCCCTTGATAAGTACTGCAGCATCTTTGAATGAAAATAAATGGAGATTATTTAAAAAGGCGGATGTGCTTTTAAAGAAAGAACCAGTAGGGAAAAGGTGCTTTTGATTGTTTAACTGTTTGCCAATTCCAATAAAGTGATCTACTTTATGATCTTTTATCCATTGAGCAACTTCAGAATATATTTTTGATGAAGCAGCTTTGTCTTGTAGTACATCTGAAAGTATTACGATTTTTTTGCAGTTTTCACTTTCATTGGAAAGGTGATCTAATGCCATTTTTATAGATAACAGATCGGAATTATAGGAGTCGTCAATGATAATACTATTCTCTATCCCTTTCCTTTTTTCTAGTCTTAAAGCAATTGATGGAAGGTCTTTGGCTAAGGATATAAGTTTTTCAATAGTCAGTCCCCAGTTTAAAAGAAAATTAAAACAGACACTTAGATTATGAGCTGAAGCAGGGTCTTTTAATGGAAATTCTGCATTGTATTTTTTGTTTTTCCAAGTAAAGCTAAGAATTTGCTTGTCTTCTTTTCTATCAAGTTTAGTTACTTTAATTGAAAAGGTTTCTTGATTTAAAGTAGCTATTTTTTGAAAATAAGGGGCTGGTCCAAAGGCTTTAGTGTCTTTAAGAAAAGTAAGTTTTTCTTCATGAAGTTTTTCTAATGATGAAAAATGATCAGCATGAGCTTTTCCTAGATTTGTTATAAGGGTATGTGTAGGATTGATCATATTTTTAAGCTGTTGCATTTCTCCAGGTTCAGAAATGCCTGCTTCTATAATCGCCAGATCATGTTCCTTGTTAATCATAAGAAGTGAGAGAGGCACTCCTAGTTGAGAATTATAGCTTTTAGGGGATCTTATAATATTATAGTTTTCCCTTAAAAAATGATAGATCCATTCCTTAATAATTGTTTTTCCGTTACTTCCAGTAATTCCAATGACAGGGATGTTGAATTTTGATCTGTGAAAAGCAGCCCATTTCTGAAGTGTTTCTAAAGTGTTATCTACAATTAAATAATTGGCTTTTTTAAATTGATTAGATGGAGTTTCAGACACAATGAAGTTGACAATGCCTTTATTGTAAGCATCTTCTAGATATTGATGTCCATTGCCTTTTTTGCCTTGGAGTGCAATAAATATAGGATGGTCTGTGCTAATATAATTTCGAGTGTCAGTTACAATACTTTCAATTAATGCAGAGGGATCACCTAATAGCTTTCCATTTACAATATCATTAATTTGTTTAAGTGAGTAATTAACCCTCATTATTTTTCATTGCTTCATAAAAACATTTTCTGCAAAGGGGCTCATATTCTTCAATTTCTCCAAGTAAAACTAGATTTTCGTCTTTTGTTTTTCTATGAGAGAATTGAGCAAGGTCACCACATCCTAAACAAATGGCATGAACTTTAGTGACAAATTCAGCTGTTGACATTAGGGCAGGAATAGGACCAAATGGATTTCCTAAATAATCCATGTCTAATCCAGCAATAATTACACGCGCCCCATTATTAGATAGGGTTGCGCAAACAGATGGAAGCTCCTCATCAAAAAATTGTGCTTCATCAATTCCTACCACTTCAACGTCTTTAGCCAGTTCAAGGATAGCTTTAGCATTAGGCACAGGAATAGAAGGAATAGTAGTTTTATTATGGCTTACTACATCCTTTTTGTCATATCTACGATCCAATTCAGGCTTATAGATCTCAATTTTTTGATTAGCAAACTCTGCTCTTTTAATTCGCCTAATCAATTCTTCGGTCTTTCCAGAAAACATTGATCCGCAAATTATTTCAATCCAACCTTTTCTAGATTTTTTATTTCCTTTTTGTTCCAGAAACATAAAATGCTTTTTTATTTATAAACTTAATAAAGTTTGATGGTAAATTATAGGTAGACAAATTTATTATATTTTGTCATAGAATAAATATATGATTACATATAGGATCAATAAATAATTAAACTTATTTATAGTTCTAAGGTAGAATTAATTAATTTGGTAGACTATCCAATAATAAATAATGCGTATAAAGCACTTACAATTTATCATTCTAATTAGTTTCTTTTTTAATAAAGTTGTTGGGCAGAGAGACGTTGCACTTGAAATCATTCAAGATCTTTGTTCAGATGAAATGGCCGGGAGAGGTTATGTAGATCAGGGACATTTAAAAGCAGCTAGATACATCAATCAAAAGTTCACTGAACTAAACATGAGTTCTTTTCAAGAAGACAATTATCTCCAACCTTTTAGTATTAATGTAAATTCTTTCCCAAATTCAACTTATGTTTCATTGGATAATAGAAGTTTAAGGCAAGGATTAGATTTTTTAATTGAACCAAATTCTGGCTCTGCTAAAGGGATATTTAAACTTTATTATGTCGATGTCAATAACCTGATGATGTTTTTAAGTGAATTGTCTGAGGCTAAAAAAAACCCACTCAATGAAAAAGCTGTTGTCTTAAATAGTAGCGGCACTAAAAACATTGATACTTTAAAAATATTCAATGAATTAAAATATTCATTGGCACAACTATGTCCAGTTATATGGGTAAAGAAAGGTAAATTAATTTGGTCGGTAGGTAATGAAGCTTTAGAGTATCCTATTGTTGAAATAAAAGATACAACATTGAATGATGCAACTTCAATTACGCTGGATATAACTAATAAATATCTGGAAAACATGACTACTCATAATGTGATAGGCTATATTGAAGGAAAAAAGAAAAATAAGTTCATTGTTTTGTCTGCACATTATGACCATCTTGGGAAGATGGGAGAGGCTATTTTTCCTGGGGCTAATGATAACGCAAGTGGCACTTCTATGCTGCTATGTTTGGCCAATTATTTCTCTAAAAACCAACCTAAGTACAGTGTTGTTTTCATGGCATTTGGTGCTGAAGAAGTTGGGATATTAGGCTCTAAATATTATACTGAAAATCCATTATTTCCTCTAAATAAAATAAAGTTTTTACTTAATATGGATATTATGGGAACCGGGGATGAAGGTATTACTGTAGTTAATGGAGCTCTTCATAAGAAGCAATTTAAAAAATTAACTAAGATCAATAAAAAAAAGGGGTACCTTCCTAAGGTAAAAATTAGGGGAAGGGCAGCCAATAGTGATCATTTTTGGTTTTCTCAAAAGGGAGTTCCTGCTTTTTTTATTTATACTGTAGGGGGTATTCAAGCATACCATGATGTGTATGATAAGGCTGAAACCTTACCCTTAACAGAATTCGATGACCTGCATGATCTTATAATTGACCTACTTAAAAAAATGTAATTATCATTAAAGGGCTTAAAAATAGTGCGTTGTTAATTCCTGATTTCACCAAATTCTAACTAAATTATCTTAAGTAAATAGTTGTTATGTGCAATTGCACCAGAACAATTATTATATAGATCATTACGTTTGCTTAATTAAACACCTAATTATGAAAATAAATTGGCTGCTCAAAACCCTACTTGCTTTTCTATCGATTAGTTTAATATCATCAGCTTGCGGAAAAATAAAATATAAAAACAAATGCTGTAAAGGAGAGCTGATTGTTGAAACAGAAGACTACAATGAACAAGGTGTTTCATTTTTTGCTCCCAATGCTTTTAGTCCAAATAATGATGGGATTAATGACTTATTTCAAGTTTATTGTGAAGGAATAAATCCTCAAAATTTTGTTTTCGAAATTAGGAAGGGATGTAAACAAGTATTTTATTCAACTAATCCTACTACTCAATGGGATGGAAGTTTTCGTGGAAAAATTAAACCGGGAATTTATAAATATAAAATAGAAGCATTAACAATTCATGATGAAACGGTCAGCTGTAAAGGAGAGGTTTGTGTAATAGAGTATCCAAATCCTAATAAAGGATTTAAAGACTGTGATCAATGTGTTTTTGGAGATATGTTAAACATCTCAACTGGTGAATTTCAACACCCAACATTTGAGGAAATAGATTGCAGGGAATAATTTATTTCTTAGCTAACCTGCTATTAAGTAATAAGCTAGCTATAGGAAAGTATCCATAATTAAAAGGGTTGTTTTGGCACAAACCTTGCCTTGTAAGGGTTATAAATTTTAAACCCTTATTAACTATGAAAATTCAATTTATCATCCCTCTATTTTTGACTGCCCTTTTTTTTAACCCAGCACTTGCTCAAACCAATGAGCAGGATAACCCCAAAAGAGAGATTGGTGTGCGTATGAGTAGTCTCCAGAATTTCGATTTCATGTATAAAAAGCAAAAGAAACAGAACAAGTATTCAAGAATACGGTTGATGTCTTTTGATGTTACTTTATTGGATTCAAGTAATTCAATAAATTCTATGTTTTTAGCAGCAGCCTATGGTAGAGAAAAGCGAATTCCTGTAACTAAAAGGATCAGCTTAGTAAAAGGCTGGGAATTAATAGGGGCTGTTAGTGCCAATCAGACCGATAACATCTGGGGAACCTTTTATACGGGTGCTGGCTTAGTGCTTGGAGTTCAATACGATTTTAATGAGCATTTTTCAATGAGCATGGAGACAATACCCAGTATTGTGGGAAGGTTTAGCTATTCGCCTAGTCATGTTGCCTTTACGGGACTAGATTTTGGCCTGGGTAGCAATAAAGCTGCCATTAGCTTAATGTATCGATTTTAATATTGACTTATAAAAAGCCCAGACCTTAACTTGGGCTCGAACCATGTGGACTTTGGAGGCATTACATTTCCAGAGTCTGCAATTTCAAAGATCTCATGCAGCTGAGTTGGATACATGGAAAAAGCAATACCCTGGCTCTTTTTTGCTTCTTCTTCCAGCTCAGCTAAACTTTTTATACCCCCCACATAAAGTAGGTTAAAGTCTGTTCTGGGGTCTGAGATTCCAAAGACGGGTTCCAAAATAAATTGTTGAAGAATAGAAACATCCAACCTGTCAATAGTACCTTTCGGATAGGCTTCACTTTTTAATTCTAGTAGATACCATTTTTCATCAATGTAGGCATGGAAGCATTTGGGTCGTTCAGGAGCAGAGCGCTCTGTTTCTGAAATGTAAAATTTATCTTCTAGCTCATTGATGAGCTCTTGGGCAGATTTAGAAGTGTTTTTTACTACCCTGTTATAAGGAAGAATCTGCATTTGATCGTCCGGAAAAAGAACAGCAAGAAAATAACCTTTTTGAGTGTTGGGGGCATCTTTACCGACCTTGGCAGCAGCAGCAGTTCGGTGATGTCCGTCTGCAATGTAAATACTCTCAACAGATTTAAACCCGTCTTGTAGTTGCTTTACTAATTTAGGGTCTCTTATCGTCCATATTTTGTGTGCTACTTGATCGGAAGCTGTAAATTCAATTTCAGGTTCATTTTCAATGGCTTCACTTACAATGTTATTCACCAATCGATTGGATCGGTAGGTCATTAGTACAGGACCTAGATGAGCTTTAAGGTTCTTTACATGCTTCATCCTGTCATTTTCTTTTTTGGGTTGTGTGTGTTCGTGTTTTTTAATCACATTATTCCAGTAATCATCTACCGAGCATAAACCCACCATGCCGTATTGAGTATGTTCGCCCATTTGCTGGGCGTAAATATGGTAGCAATCTTGTTTTTCTTGTTCAAGTAATCCTTCCTTTTTTAGTTGATTAAACATTTCATAGGCCACATCGTATTCGGATTGTCCTTCTCTTTGAGGATCGGAGGCAATCATGGCATCTGGGCGTGTAGCTTTGAGAATCGTAAAGGAGTTTTGTTCGATCATTTGTTGAGCTTCTTCTAGCTTGAGTACATCATAGGGGGGGTCTGATACTTGATGACTTAGCTCAGCTTTAGGTCTTAATGCTTTGAAAGGAATAAAGTTGGCCATGGTTTAAGTGTCGTTTAGTTTCTTTAAGATTTCAAAATGCTTTTTGTCTGCGACATAGCAT
>Ga0206679_10000061_pt1 | contig 72717 bp, 69 predicted proteins | sample M110012015metaG_FD_155464 | JGI IMG/M metagenome (GOLD analysis project Ga0206679, IMG submission 155464) | Ammonia-oxidizing marine archaeal communities from Monterey Bay, California, United States - M1 100m 12015 | ecosystem: Environmental > Aquatic > Marine > Intertidal zone | place: USA...
TATAAGACATAAAACACAAACTTGTCCCAATTTATATCATACCTAAAATAAAAATGATAATTTTGCCTTAACTAAATGAAACTCCTTACTTATAAAATAAATGATTTAGAAACACCACAAATTGGAGTGTTGCAAAATCAGTTAGTATACAACCTAAATAATTGTTTCGGGAATATCTCTTTAATAAATCTTGTTCAGATAGAAAATTATCAAGACCAAGTAGCTGCCTTTATTTGTAATGAAGATTGTTTGAAACACGATATTGAAGATATTACTGTTTTGCCAACTATACCAAAACCCACTTCTTTCAGAGATGCCTATGCCTTTAGGCAACATGTAGAAACATCCAGAAAAAATAGAGGAGTAGAAATGATTTCTGAATTTGATGAGTTCCCTGTTTTTTACTTTTCAAATCATAACGCAATGTTTGCTGATGGAGAGGAAATAGAACTCATGCCCGATCATTTTGAAAAATTAGATTATGAACTAGAATTTGCCATTATAATTGGTAAAGGAGGTAAAAATATCTTATCCAAAGATGCAGATAAACACATTGCTGGATTTTGCATTTTAAATGATATAAGCGCAAGAAGATTACAAATGGAAGAAATGAAATTAAACTTAGGCCCTGCAAAAGGAAAAGATTTTGCAAATGTTATTGGGCCTTATTTAGTAACTCCAGATGAATTAGAAAGTAAAAGTATTGACACTCCTTTTGGAAAAAAATATGATTTACAAATGAGTTGTTATGTAAATAGAGAGTTACTATCTAATGGGAATGCAAAAGATATGAATTGGACTTTTGCCGAAATAATTGAAAGAGCATCTTATGGAGTAGAACTTTTTTCTGGAGATATTATTGGTTCAGGAACAGTAGGTACAGGATGTTTATTAGAATTAAATGGAACAGAAAAAAGAGAAAATCCTGACTCTAAAGAAAGATGGATACAAGGAGGGGATGAAATTGAAATGCAAATCGAAGGACTAGGAAAAATCACCAATAAAATAGTTAAATCAGAAAGTAATCATTCCATAATCAAACTTAAAAAATGATTAAAACCATAGATGTAAAATCGGGAGAAACAGCAGGGTTATACCAGTATTTATCATCTGCAATTACTCCACGACCAATCGCTTTTGTAAGTACAATTGACTCAAAAGGAAATAAAAATTTAAGCCCCTTTTCATTCTTTAATGTATTCTCTGTAAACCCTCCTATTTTAGTATTTTCACCAGTAAGAAGAGTGAGAAATAACACTTCAAAACATACTTTAGACAATGTACAAGAGGTAAAAGAATGTGTGATTTCCTTAGTAACAGAAAATATTGCACAACAAGTTTCTTTATCTTCTTGTGATTTTGATGCAGCAACAAACGAGTTTGAAAAAGCTGGATTTACAGAAGTAAAATCAGATCTAGTTTCACCATCCAGAATAAAGGAATCTCCTATTAATTTTGAATGCAAGGTAAATGAAATAATCACTTTAGGGGAAGAAGGAGGATCTGGAAGTTTAGTGTTGTGCGAAATCTTAAAAATGCATATTGACACAGAAATACTAGATGAGAATAATGCAATTGACCCTTTTAAACTTAATATCGTTAGTCGATTAGGAACAAATTGGTACGGAAAAACAACAAAACAATCCCTTTATGAAATTGCAAAACCTATCTCCAGAATGGGAATGGGAATTGATAACTTACCTAAAGAAATCAGAAACTCAAGCATACTAACAGGAAATGAATTAGCAATTTTAGCTTCAGCAGAAAATATTCCTGAGAAAATTTCTGATAAAAACAACAGTACTATCTCAGAGAAACATCTTACTGCAAAACAATTACTTTCAGAAGGGAAATCGTCAGAAGCTTGGCAAATTCTACTTTAGAATGATAAAGGAATTTGTAAAAAATATTCTTTTTAATCTTAAAAAAAACAATGTTGTTTTTGCCCCTGTTTTCATTATTGGTTGTGGAAGGTCAGGAACCACAATTTTAGGAAAAACTCTTTCTCAACATCCTGAAATAAAATACTTAAACGAAAGGAGAGATTTATGGCACCAATCTTACCCCGAATTTAATATCTGGAAGAAAAGTATAAACAATCCACAACTATTTGCAAATAGAAGAAACATCATTCCTAAAAAAAATTCGCTTATAAGAAAATTATTTTTTAGAGAACAAGTTTTAGGAAATGCCAAAATTGTAGTAGAAAAATTACCAATTAATAATTTTCGATTAGATTTTTTACAAGCAAGTTTCCCAGAAGCAAAATTTATTTATTTAACCAGAAACGGTTTAGAGGTAAGCTCATCTATTGAAAGAAGAATACAGAAAAAAAATTGGTTTACAGGGAACAAGTTAGAATTATTAGAGCAATTTTCAGAACAACAGAATACTGAATGCTATTTAAAAACATATTCTGATTTTCAAAAGGGAATGTGGGAATGGAGACTTTCTATGGAGGAAAGTAATCGGTTTTTCAAAAGTCTTAATCCTGAAAAATTTACTCATCTTTCCTATCAGGATTTTATAGAAAATACGGAAACTTCTTTATTACATATTTTTAATTTTCTGAATCTATCGTTTTCAGAAGATTTTATAAAAAGTATTTCTGAAAATATAATTAGGAAAAACAAACATTTAATAACTTCAGAAGATAAACTATCTCAAAAAATTGGAGGAGAAATTTTAACAAAGACAATAAACAATAACTATTCGCCTTTTTAGTATATTAGCAATCTAATTAAAACAAAAAATTATGTCATTCGAATTACCTAAATTACCTTACGCTTATGATGCGTTAGAACCAAATATTGATGCTAGAACTATGGAAATTCACCATAGTAAACATCATAATGGATATACAAACAACTTAAACAATGCGATTGCAGGAACTGATTTAGAAGGAAAGTCAATTGAAGAAATCTGTGCTACACCCGGACTAAATGGAGGAGCAAGAAACAATGGAGGAGGATATTACAATCACAATATGTTCTGGTCATCAATGAGCCCAAAAGGAGGTGGAGAACCAACAGGAGCTGTTGCAAATGCAATTAATGAAGCTTTTGGTTCATTTGATGAATTTAAAAATATATTTTCGGCCGCTGCAGGAACTAGATTTGGGTCTGGGTGGGCATGGCTAGGAGTAAATAACGGAAAACTTAAAGTATCTTCTACTGCGAACCAAGATAATCCATTGATGGACGACCAATGTGGATGCACTCCAATATTATGCTTAGATGTTTGGGAGCATGCTTACTACTTAAATTATCAAAACAGAAGGCCAGATTACATAAACGCATTTTTTAATGTGATAAACTGGGAGGAAGTAAACAGAAGATTTGAAGAAGCTTAAGGCTAAAACTAACATATATTTTTATACATTTGCGACACTAAATTTTAAAACTTAACATAAAATGAAAAAAGGATTTGCATTATTTACATTAATAGCGTTTTTATCGGTAGGATCTTTATCGGTATTTGCTCAAGATAGTACTAACATAGAAGACACTACAACTGAAGTTGTAAGCTCTACAGAAGAATCTGCTACAACAGAAAACAACTCTTCTGAAGAAGAAATTGTAGAAGAAGAAACGTTCCACCAAATTATTAAACAAAAATTTATGGAAGGTGGTCCTGAATTTATGGGGATTGTACTTCTTTGTTTAATTCTTGGATTAGCACTTTCTATCGAAAGAATTATATACTTAAATATGGCTACTGTTAACTCTACTAAATTATTAAATGATGTAGAATCTGCATTAAACAATGGGGGTATAGATGCCGCTAAAGAAGTTTGTAGAGATACGAAAGGACCTGTTGCTTCTATTTTCATTCAAGGATTAGACAGATCTTCTGAAGGAATTGACCAAGTAGAAAAATCGATTGTTGCCTACGGAAGTGTACAAATGGGACTATTAGAAAAAGGTCTTTCTTGGATTTCATTATTTATTGCTTTAGCTCCTATGCTTGGGTTTATGGGTACTGTAATTGGTATGATTGGAGCCTTTGATTCTATTGAAGCTGCTGGAGACATTTCTCCTTCATTAGTTGCTGGAGGAATTAAGGTTGCTCTTTTAACTACAGTATTTGGTCTTATTGTTGCTATGATTCTTCAAGTATTTTACAACTACTTAGTTGCTAAGGTAGATTCTATTGTAAACGACATGGAAGATGCTTCTATCAAATTAGTAGATATCCTTGTAAATAATAAATAATTATGGGAGAGTTTATTGAAAATAACCTAGATATTTTTTACTGGCTTACTATTGTTATGTTGGCATTTGCAACTTTTGTAATTCTTGCTTTTTCTTTAAAGCACATGATTAATAATAAAAAAGCTGCCAAAAAGACTTTACTTACCGCAGGTGGTTTAACTGCAGTATTATTAATTTCCTATTTCGGATTTGCTTCTGATGAAATATTATCATCTTATCAAAAATATAATATTGATTCATCTACATCAAATATGGTAGGCATGGGAATTTGGTCTTTCTATATTCTTTCTGCGATTGCAGTAGGATCTATTATTGTTGCCGAATTTTCTAAAAAATTTAGCAAATAAAAATGGCGAGTAAAAGAAGAGGTTTACCTGAAATTAATGCCGGATCAATGGCCGACATTGCATTTTTGCTACTTATTTTCTTTTTAGTAACAACAACTATGGATGTAGATTCTGGTATTAGCAGAAAATTACCTCCTATGCCAGAAGAAAATATTGAAACTCCTGAAATTCATAAGAGAAATATTTTTGTAGTACTTATAAATAAAAATAATAAAGTTTTAGCAGGTATTGGTTCCCCTACAAAAACTATTGAAATAGATGGAAACGGCATAATTAGTTCTTCTTTAAAAGAAGAAGTAAAAGCTTTTGTGGGCAACAATGGTCGAAAAGATAATTCTTCTGAAAGCCCAGAAAAAGCGGTTGTATCTTTACAAAATCAGGAAGGAACTGCCTACAACATGTACATACAAGTACAAAACGAGCTTACTAAAGCCTACAATGAACTTAGAGACGAAAAAGCAAATAACGATTACGGAAAAGATTTTGATAAATTATCTGATGAAGAAAGAAAGATAGTTAAGAAATTTTACCCTATGAAAGTATCGGAAGCAGAAACAAAATCAAACTAAAGAGATGAGTAAATTTAAAAAAGGTGGAGGAAAAGGGATGCCAGCAATATCAACTGCATCTTTGCCAGATATTGTATTTATGTTACTTTTCTTTTTTATGGTTACTACCGTTATGAGAGAAACAACTCTTAAAATAGAGGTAAAGCCCCCAGAAGCAACAGAAGTGAAAAAAATGGAAAAAAAATCTTTGGTAAGTTATATTTATATCGGGTCTCCTACACAAACACAACAAGCTACATTTGGAACTAAAGCTCGTATTCAGCTAAATGATGTTACTTTTAGCAGAAAAGAAGTGAGTGAGATACAACATTTTATTAATGCGGAAAGACTTTCTAAAGATGAGGATGAAATACCATATATGACAACATCTATTAAAGCAGATGCAAATGTAACTATGGGAATTGTAACAGATGTAAAAACTGAATTAAGAAAAGTTAATGCACTAAAAATTAACTACTCTACAAAAAAATCGAAGGAAGCAAACTAAGATTTTTTATTATTTATCTGTTTATATAAATAGATGAAAAACAGAACGACCGAAACACTGAAAAAAGCCTGAATAAAGGTTATTTCAGTGTTTTTTATATTTACAATATCTGGATTTAATTTATTTGCAAATGCAGAATACATTAGTAAAACTCCTAATGCATTATTTATAAAATGAGCTAATACCGACATCCATAAATTTGCAGAATAGTAAAATAGATATCCCAAAATAATACCTAATACAAACCTTGGTAACAAACCAAAAAACTGCATGTGGATTGCTGAAAATATAAATGCGGAGATAAAAATTGCAATATGAGGATTCGTTATTATCAGTTGTAATTTCTTTTGGATCACTCCTCTAAAAAACATCTCTTCACCTATTGCAGGAATTAAAGCAATCAGAAATAAATTAAATAACAAATCGGAGATAGTATCCATCTGCAAAAAAGTCTTTGTAATCTCTTCTGCATGCGATTCCATTTGTTCTAAACTATTAATTATAGAAGGGATCCATTCCGAAATAAAATGAAGGAAACCTGTATTTAGATGTATAGAATAAGCGACAAAAGGCTGTATAAATAAAATCATCAGAAATACCAACAAAGCATTTTGTCTTTTAATATTCCTTTTAAATCCTAATGATTTGTATAAGGTATTATCAGACAGGTAAGTAAACAATAAGGGAGGAATTATAAATATGAATACCGACATTATAAGTTGGGCAATCTTTAACTGATTAAGATTGTTTACATCTAAAACAGCACACATAAGAGATCCTATAATAGTAAAAATAAAAACTATAAGTACAAATAAAAATAATTTGGAGGAAGAAGATTTATATTGAAAGATTCCTTTAAGGTTCATATGCTTTATTATTTTTGTAAAAATTATGTCGGTAAAAATAGGAAATATAGATTTAGGGGACTTCCCCCTTTTGCTTGCCCCAATGGAGGATGTAAGCGACCCTCCATTTCGTGCACTTTGCAAAAAACATGGTGCCGATTTAATGTTTACTGAATTCATCTCTTCAGAAGGATTAATTAGGGATGCAGAAAAAAGCACCCAAAAACTAGATATTTACGATTTTGAACGGCCAATTGGAATACAAATATTTGGTTATAACATTGAATCTATGATGGAAGCTACTAAAATTTGTGAACGAGCAAATCCTGCAATAATCGACATTAACTATGGCTGCCCCGTAAAAAAAGTTGCTAAAAAAGGAGCGGGAGCAGGTATTCTACTCGACATACCAAAGATGGTAGAGATGACCAAACAAATTGTGAAATCTACCAATATACCAGTAACTGTTAAAACCAGATTAGGTTGGGACGAAAACACAAAATACATAGTTGAAGTTGCAGAACGACTACAAGATGTAGGAATACAAGCCATTTCCATACACGGAAGAACAAGAAAACAAATGTACAAGGGAGAAGCAGATTGGACCTTAATAAAAGAAGTAAAAGACAATCCAAGAATGAATATACCTGTTTTCGGGAATGGAGATATTGATACTCCAGAAAAAGCAAAACTAATGCGAGATGAATTCGGTTTAGATGGAGCCATGATTGGTAGAGGGGCTATTGGAAATCCTTGGATTTTTAATGAAATAAAACACTACCTGAAAACAGGAGAATATTTAGCAAGACCAACCATGGAACAAAGAGTAGAAGCTTGCAAACAACACCTAAAACATTCTATTGAATGGAAAGGTAATATTTTGGGAATAGCTGAAATGAAACGCCATTACACCAACTACTTTAAAGGAATTGCTGATTTTAAATCCTACAGAATAAAAATGGTTACTTCCGAATCGGAAACAGAAATACAAGAAATACTAGATGAAGTTGATATAAAGTTTAAGGGGTATTCCTTTTAAGAAACCTACTAGTCAAAACCTTTGCTGGATAATAAGAAGCAATAAGCCCTATTGTAATTACCGTTACTTCTACAATAAGTATGTCGGTAAACACCACATTTACAGGGTACGTATTTACCACAAAATTCCCCTCCATAGCAATAAAGCCTAAATGTTGTTGCAATAAAGAAAAAGATAATCCTAAAAACAAACCGATACAACTCCCTACTAAAACTCCTAAAAATCCTTTTGTGAAAAATATATTTCTAATCTGCTTTTCAGAACTCCCTAAATTCCAAAATGTTTTAATGTCATTTCGTTTATCAATCATCATCATACTTAAAGAACTAATAATATTAAAACTTGCAATTATCAATATAAAGGTAAGTATAATAAATACTGCCAATTTTTCCGATTGAAGCAATTTATATAAAAACTCATGTTGTTCTAATCTTGTCTTTATTATAAAACTATCCCCTAATCCTTTTTGCAAAATATTTTTAACTTCATACATTTTCAAAGGATCTGATAAATTCACCTCTACAGAGGAGGACTCTCCTGCTCTATCTAACATTTTCTGAACTCTATTAAGAGGAGCTAACACATATTTATTGTCATATTCTGCTTGTACCGAAAACACACCTAGTGGAGTAAAAGCCGAATGATTTAAGTCTGAACTATCTTTTATGTATTTTGATTTTCTGTTTGGAGAGGTAACAGTAACCTGACTATGCATATTATGTACATCTACTGATAAGTTGTAAGAGACTCCCGCTCCAAAAACTAAAACATTTTTATTTCTATAAAACTCATCTGAAAAATATTCTCCTATTTTTAGTACACTATCCATATTTACCAAGGAAGAATACTTAGAATCTACTCCCTTTATATCAGCAATAAATTCATTTCCCTTATGTTCTATAAGAACTTTTTCTTCCAAAACAAAGGAATAATTTTCTATCTCCTCTACTTCTGTAAGATAGTGTTTTATCTCATTTGTAAAAAATGTTTTCCCTTCAGCAGCAGAAATTTTAAGATGAGGATCGAAAGAATTGTACATATCTAAAACAATCTTTTCAAAACCATTAAAAACAGAAAGAACAACTACTAATGCAGCTGTTCCAATAGCTACTCCAAACAGGGAAATGTAGGAAATAATGTTTACAACATTTTTACCTTTAGAAGTAAACAAATATCGTTTCGCTATAAAAAATGGAAATTTCATTTCTGAAATTATTGCTTCAATAAACGATCAATCTCTTCTGCATATTCTGCAGAATCGTCTAAATAAAAAATTAATTCGGGAACAATGCGGAGCTGATGACGACAACTATTTCCTAATAAAGTCCGGAACATTTTTTTGTTTTCATTCAAAACTTCTAAAGCTTCTTTTGGCTTCTCTACTGGAAAAATACTTAGGTAAGCCTTTGCAACAGACAAATCTGGAGACACCCTAACTCCCGTTACAGTAACTAATATATTCCCTAAAAATTGATGAGTTTCTTTCTGAAAAATAACAGATAATTCTTTCTGTATTAATTTTGATACTTTCTTTTGTCTTGTAGTTTCCATACTGCAAAGATAGCTTTTCTATTTTCTTATCCTTACATTTGCCGAGATGAAAGATTTTTATAGAATATTAAGATATGTAAAACCTTATTATAGATTTGCCTTATTAAATATTGTATTTAACATACTTACTGTATTGTTCTCTTTAGTTTCGCTTACAATGGTTATTCCGTTCTTAGGATTATTATTTGGAACAATTGAAGTGAAAAACATTAAACCAGAAGCTTTTTCTTTTAGCACTGACTCTTTAAAAGATCACTTTTATTATCAAATAAATTCCATTATTGAATCTGGCACAAAAATAGATGCACTTTTATTTATTTGCGGACTTATCTTAGTCACCTTTTTCTTTAGAAATTTATTTCGCTACCTTTCCTTATATTTTCTTACACCAATCCGAAATGGGGTGGTACATGATTTAAGAAGTAGTTTACACAAAAAAGTTATTTCCTTACCAATCGGATTCTTTACCGAAAAAAGAAGAGGAGACATTACCTCCAGAATGACAACTGATTTGGTAGAAATTGAATGGTCTATAATGAGTTCCTTGGAAATGATTTTCCGTGATCCACTTCAAATTATCATCTATTTAGTCACCCTTATTTTAATAAGTCCTCAACTTACTCTTTTTGTAATTATCTTATTTCCTATTACAGGTTTCATCATTGCAAAAGTTGGTAAGAGTTTAAAAAAATCTTCTGAAAAAAGCCAAGAAAAAATGGGAGATATTTTATCCGTTTTAGATGAAAATATTGGAGGATTAAAAGTTATAAAACTATTTAATGCAGAAGAAAATGTTCATAATAAATTTGACAAAGAGAGTGGAAAATACCAATCTCTAATGACTTCTTTACTCCGAAAAAAGGACATGTCTTCCCCAATGAGTGAATTTTTAAGCACCATAATAATGGTAGTGGTAATGTGGTTTGGAGGAAAGTTAGTTTTGGGAGGAAATTCTCTATTAAGCCCAGAAGAATTTATAGGATATATTTTGATTTTCTCTCAGATTATTCCGCCTGCAAAATCGTTTACTACTGCTTATTATCGATTGCAAAAAGGGTCTGCAGCTGCATCTAGAGTGTATGAACTTATGGATGCAGAAAATAATATTACAGAATCTGAAAACCCTATTTCTATTCCTGAAATTAAAGAAGAGGTAAGTATAAAAAATGTTAGTTTTCAATACGAAAACGCTCCTATTTTAAATAATCTAAACTTTATTATCCCAAAAGGAAAAACAGTTGCTATTGTAGGTAAATCAGGAAGTGGTAAATCTACTATTGCCGATTTATGTGCTCGTTTCTACGATATAAAAGAAGGAGAAATTTGTATTGATAATATTAATATAAAAGATATAAAACTATCTGATTTACGTCATTTAATGGGAGTTGTTTCTCAGGAATCTATTTTATTTAACGATACTATTTACAACAATATATTGGTAGGGAATCAGAACGCAAGTAAACAGGAAGTTATAGAAGCTGCTAAAATTGCAAATGCAGAAGAATTCATTTTAGAATACGAAAATGGATATAATACCAATATTGGTGAAAAAGGCGACAAACTTTCGGGAGGACAAAAACAAAGAATCAGCATTGCAAGAGCAGTATTAAAAAATCCTGATTTCTTAATATTAGATGAAGCAACTTCATCCTTAGATATGCAATCGGAAAAACTAGTACAAAACGCACTCTCCAACCTAATGAAAGAAAGAACAACGTTAGTTATTGCACACCGACTATCTACCATAAAAGATGCGGATGAAATTATTGTTTTATCAGAAGGAGAAATTGTAGAAAGAGGAAATCACTCTCAATTAGTTGAAAAAGGAGGTCATTACAAAACCCTTATAAATTTACAGAATATATCCTAGTACAGAAAGTTGTTATAAGGATATCGTTTTACATGTAACTCCTTAATTCTTTGGTATAACAATTCTCGTAACTCTTCAAAATGAGTTTTATTTAAAGCCGAAATAAAAATAGCATCCTGATTTGATTTTGCCATCCAAGTTTTTTCCAAATCTTCTAACGAAATATTCTCCTTTGTAATAGGGGTTAAATCGTCTTCCTCTTTCGGAATAAAAGTATAACAATCTATTTTATTAAACACAATTAAAGATGGGATATCAGAAGCTCCAATCTCAGCAATGGTTTTTTCTACCACTTCTATTTGGTCTTCAAAAGAATCATTCGATATATCCACAACATGTAACAATAAATCCGATTCTCTCACCTCATCTAAAGTAGATTTAAAGGACTCTACCAATTGATGAGGAAGCTTGCGGATGAAACCAACTGTATCGGCAAGTAAAAAGGGTAAATTCTGAAAAACCACCTTTCTTACAGTAGTATCTAAAGTAGCAAAAAGTTTATTTTCCGCAAAAATATCAGATTTACTAAGGCTATTCATCAAAGTAGATTTCCCGGCATTGGTATAACCAATTAAAGCTACCCTAATCATATGTTCTCTTCTTTGTCGTTGAGTTTGCCCTTGCTTATCAATCTTTACCATCTTCTTTTTTAAGAGGGCAATTTTATCCTTAATTATTCTTCTGTCGGTTTCAATTTGAGTTTCCCCAGGACCTCTCATTCCAATGCCCCCTTTTTGTCTTTCAAGATGAGTCCACATTCTGGTAAGTCGTGGTAAAAGGTATTGATATTGTGCTAACTCTACTTGCGTACGAGCTTTTGCAGTTTGAGCTCTGGATGCAAAAATATCAAGTATTAAATTATTTCTATCTAGGATTTTACAGCAGTAAATTGCTTCTATATTTCGGAGTTGAGAAGGAGAAAGTTCATCATCAAAAATAACCATGTCTATTTCATTTTCCTTTACAAACTCAGCAACTTCTTCTGTTTTCCCTTTTCCTAAAAAAGTTTTATTATCCGGATGCGGAAGTTTTTGCGTAAATTGTTTTACAGTTTTTGCTCCTGCTGTTCTGGCCAAAAAATCGAGCTCCAACAAATATTCTTCAACAAGTTCTGTTGTAACATCTGGGGTTATTAAACCTATTAAAACTGCTTTTTCTCCCATTAAAATATTTTATCCCAAGGAGTTCTTAGTAGAATCAGGACTAAAGCAATTAAAAATGTAATACTAATTGTTTTATTAGCTTTCGCTACATCTTCTATCTTTTTCGCTTTCGACCTACCAATTGTAATTAGCATTACTGCCAAAAACATCATACTAGGATGTTCAATATACTTGAACCTTCTTGCAGCATCTTTCATAATTACTCCCATTTCTACTTCTGGGAAGGGGAACAATAAAACCATACCCAATAAAAACTGAATATGAGCTAAAATTAAAGTTATTAAAAGTAATTTATCTTTATTTACATCTGATATTTTATTAGAAGTAGCTCTTACAATAGAAATAACTAACAAAAGTAAAAAAATGAATGGTAAATAATGATGTAAATGTTGGATTCCGGTAATCATAATATTTAGTTTAAAATTTTGTTCTACAAAGGTACTAAATAATCTTATTATTTATCAATTTAAATCTTAATGCAAATAAACAAATTTTAAGTTATTAAAAATTGCTAAATTGTGGCCTTTAATATTTACACTATGAAGTTTATAAAAACAGTTTTAGCATTACTAATATCTCTTCCGTTATTCTCCCAAGAGAGTTTCCCGAACAATGGAGTGAAATCTACTTTTTCACCCATTTATGCATTTACAAATGCGCACCTGATTATCTCTTCAGAAAAGGAAATCCCAAATGGAACTCTACTTATTCAGGGAGATAAAATACTTGCAGCAGATAGCGTAGTAGTAATTCCGGAAGGAGCAATTATTAAAGATGTAAAAGGGGATTTTATCTACCCATCTTTCATTGATTTATACTCTAATTACGGATTAGAAACTCCTAAAAGAGGAGAATATAGTTATCGTCCGCAATACGAAAGTAATAAAGAAGGAGCTTACCATTGGAATGAAGCAATACACCCAGAAATTAATGCTTCTGAAAGCTTTAAATATGATAATAAACAAGCTTCAGACTATCTAAATTCAGGATTTGGAGTAGTGCTAACGCATCAGCAAAATGGAATTGCAAGAGGTACTGCTTGCCTTGTTTCCTTATCGGATGAGAGAGAACAAAAAAGTATTCTCTCTGCAGAAATAGCTTCTTGTTTTTCGTTTCGTAAAGGTGTTTCAAAACAAAAATACCCTACTTCACTTATGGGGAGTATTGCTCTTTTAAAACAATTATTTTTGGACTCGTATTGGTGCCAAAACTCTAATAAAACAACTAATATTTCTTTTAACGCTTTTAACAGTCAACTCGAGTTACCTCATGTTTTTCAGACTAGTTTACTAACGGATTACAACCGAATATATAAAATTTCGGATGAATTTGAAATTGACTTTATTGTAAAAGGAAATGGTATGGAATACCAAAGAATTGAAGAAATAAAAAGTTATGAATTTCCAATTATTTTACCTATCAATTTTCCTTTAAAGTACGAGATTAACAACCCAGAAGAAAGTGATATTTTAACATTGTCTAAATTAAAACACTGGGAAACTGCTCCTTTTAATGCTAGAATTTTATCGGAAAATAATATTGATTTTTGTTTTACAATGTCGGATTTAAAGAAGCCTGCATACTTTATTAAAAACCTCAGAACTACTATTGAAAAAGGACTTTCAAAACAAGAAGCACTCAAGGCACTTACCATAGTTCCTGCTACTTTAATTGGAGAAGAAGGTAGATTAGGAACTTTAGAAAAAGGAAAAAAAGCAAACTTTATTATTTGTAGTTCTGATTTATTTGAAGACGGAAACATTTACGAAAATTGGACTAATGGAATACGGAATATAGTAAAGCAAAAATTAGAGATTGATCTGAGAGGAAACTATACTTTTATTTCTGAAACAGAAGAAAAAAATATTTCAATTACTGGTAAACTTACTAAACTGAAAATGGAAGAAATTACTTCCGATACTACTTCAGTTACTTATGAAATAGAACAAAATGGAAGTAATATTATTTTCCATACAAAAGATATTTCTATTAGAGGAACAGCAGATTTTACAAATGGAATATTTAAAGGAAAATACCAAAATTTGGAAGGGGAAAATATTGCATTTACAATGAAAAGAGATTCTGTATTGGAAAGTAAAGAAAAAATATTTACAAGAAAATACGATACCATTATTCCTCCTATTTGGACTCCAAATAAAGCATACGGAAATAGTTACAGCATTATTTCTGTCCCTACTATTTTTACAAATGCAACAGTTTGGACCAATGAAGAAGCCGGTATTTTATTAAATACAGATGTCGCAATTCAGGATGGAAAAATAATTGCAATTGGAACTAATCTGACCAAAGAAATGCTTTGGCCAAAAACTAAAATTAGAGTTCAGTTTATTGATGTAACAGGAAAACATATTACGTGTGGTATAATTGACGAACACTCTCATATTGCTATTAGTCATGGAGTAAATGAAGGAAGTCAAGCAGTAACGGCAGAAGTGAAAATTGGAGATGTTATCAATCCGAACGATCATAATATTTACCGCCAATTATCTGGTGGAGTTACGGCATCTCAACTTTTACATGGTTCAGCAAACCCTATTGGAGGCCAATCGGCACTTATAAAACTAAGATGGGGAAGTTCGGCAGAAGAAATGAAAATTGAAGGTGCAGACGGATTTATAAAGTTTGCACTTGGGGAAAATGTAAAACAATCCAATTGGGGGAATTTCAATACCATCCGTTTTCCACAAACCCGAATGGGAGTAGAACAAGTTTTTTATGATGCCTTTTACAGAGCAAAAGAATACCAAGAAGCTTGGCAAGAGTATAATGAACTACCAACATCTAAAAGAAGGAAAACAATTCCTCCACGAGCAGATTTAGAATTAGATGCACTAGTAGAAATTTTGAATTCAGAAAGATTTATAACTTGTCATTCTTATGTTCAATCTGAAATAAATATGTTGATGCATGTAGCCGATTCTATGGGTTTCACCATTAATACTTTTACCCATATTTTGGAAGGCTATAAAGTAGCAAATAAATTAAAAGAACACGGAGCAGGCGCGAGTACTTTCTCAGATTGGTGGGCCTATAAATTTGAGGTAAATGACGCTATACCTTACAATGCTACTATCCTAAATAATAAAGGAGTGGTAACAGCCATTAATTCAGATGATGCTGAGATGGGAAGAAGACTAAATCAAGAAGCAGCAAAAGCAGTAAAATATGGTGGAACTTCAGAAGAAGAAGCTTGGAAAATGGTAACTTTAAATCCCGCAATACTTTTACATTTGGATGATAAAATGGGAAGTATTAAAGTGGGAAAAGATGCCGATATTGTAATTTGGAGCGGGAATCCACTTTCGATTTATAGTAAGGTGGAACAAACTTATGTGGATGGAAAATTACTTTTCGATATTACTAAAAACTTAGAATTAATGAAAAGGGATTTAAAAGAAAAAATGAGAATTATAAACAAAATGGTTAATGGAAATTCGGATGAAGAAACACAAAAAGTGGAACAGACGGAAGAGCATCATTACCATTGCGATACAGTTGAAGATTATGAATAAAAAAATATTTTACATACTAGCACTTTCTATGTTTGTGCTTAATATTTCAGCCCAAAAAACAACTCTTTTTATGGGTGGAGTGGCCCATTTAGGAAATGGAGAGAAGATTGAAAATTCAGTAATTGTAGTTAAAGATGGGAAATTTGATTTAGTAGCAGATGCTACTAGGATCCGTATTGATCCTTCTGCTTTCGATACCATTATCCGTATTTATGGGAAACATATTTACCCTGCTTTTATCTCGCCAAACACTACCTTAGGAATTACAGAGATTGATGCCGTAAGAGCTACTAAAGATTATGATGAAGTTGGAGAATTTAACCCAAATGTACGATCGTTAATAGCCTTTAATGCCGACTCTAAAGTATTAAAAACTGTCAGAACAAATGGAGTTCTAATTACACAAGTTACCCCAAGAGGAGGTATTATTTCAGGATCTTCTTCTGTTATGCATTTGGATGGTTGGAATTGGGAAGACGCACAACTAAAAGCAGATGATGGGATACACCTAAATTGGCCTTCCTCTTTCCATACTTCTGGTTGGTGGGCCGAACCGGGGAGCACTTCCAAAAACAAAAATTATGAAGACGGAACAAATAAAATTAAAAACTATTTTGAAATTGCAAAAGCATACTCTGAAAACAATTCTAAATTAGATTTGGAATTAGAAGCAACAAAAGGACTCTTTAAGGGAACTAAAAATTTATATGTTCATGCAGATTATGCAAAAGAAATTAGAGAATCTGTTCGATTTTTTAAAGAATTAGGAATTGAAAAAATTGTAATAGTTGGGGGTAAAGATGCCCTAAACGCTATTCCTATTTTAAAAGAATTTAACATTCCTATTATTTTGGAGAGAGTACATTCCTTACCAACAAATGAAGATGCTGCTATCGATCAATTTTTTACATTACCAAGTAAGTTACAGGATGAAGGGATATTGTTTTGTTTGGGATATAATGGAAAAATGGAAGCTATGGGAACCAGAAACCTCCCTTTTACCGCAGGTACTGCTGTGGCTTACGGAATGGAAATGGAAGATGCTATTTCTGCTATAAGTTTAAATACTGCTATTATTTTAGGAGTAGAAAAAACTACTGGAAGTATTGAAAAAGGAAAAAATGCTACTTTCTTTATTAGTAGTGGTGACGCTCTGGATATGAGAACAAACAATGTAGAACACGCTTTTATAAAAGGAAATCCTGTGGATTTAAACAACCACCAAAAAGAACTTTTTGAGAAGTATAAAAATCGTTAAACTTCCCAAATCAACTTCTTTCCAAAACCTAATTTGTTGTGTGTCATTTTTATAAACGAAAGTTTAAACTCCCATAATTTGGGATTCATTTTTTCTGCATAAGGAAATGATTTTAAGTATTGCTTTTTAGAATTTTCTAACTCCTTTCCTTTCAATTCTGTAATCTCACCCAACAATTGTACTCCTTGTATTTTTGCAATTTCTTTGGTTCCCAAAGCAATAGTTCCTGCAACTTTTAGGTTTTCTATAAAATCTTGTGCATGTTTAGTTTTACTATCAGAAGCAAAAATTAAAGAATTATTTTTCTCATTATAAACATAAAAAACATTAGCACAATAAGGGGTGTTTTCTTTGGAAGTAGCTAAGGTTAAAAGATGGTGTTCTTTTATAAAGTTAACTATTCTTTCATCTAGCATTAGTAACCAATATTTTGGCGGACTCTTTGTAAAACGGATGATGCAATTATTCTTGCTTTTTCAGCTCCTTTAGCAAGTTCTGTATCAATAATATTTTTGTTTTCCATTAAATAGTTAAACTTTTCTCTCTCTGTTTTATACTTCTCACAAATCAATTCAAAAAGTTCTTGCTTCCCATGTCCGTAACCAAAATTACCTTCCTCATATTTTGCTTTAAGGGAGGCGGTCTGCTCTTCAGTAGCTAGTAATTTATACAACTTAAATACATTACATTCTTCTGCAACTTTCGGATCTTCCATTGGAGTACTATCGGTTTTTATTCCCATTATTTGCTTTCTTAATTTTTTATCAGAAAGAAAAATGTCAATAAAATTATTGTAGGATTTACTCATTTTTTGTCCATCTGTACCTGGTACAATCATAACTCTCTCATCTACCTTTGTTTCTGGTAATACAAAAGAATTAGGGTACTTATGGTTAAATCTGGAAGCAATATCTCTTGTGATTTCTAAATGCTGCATTTGGTCTTTCCCTACAGGAACAATTTCCGCATCATACAATAAAATATCGGCCGCCATTAAAACAGGATAAGTAAAAATCCCTGAATTTACTTCCGACAATCTATCTTGTCTATCTTTAAACGAATGGGCCAATTGCAATCTCTGAAAAGGAGTAAAACAATTTAAGTGCCAAGTCAGTTCGCAAACTTCCGTTACATCCGATTGTCTGTAAAACAAATTTTTATCGGTATCAAAACCAAAAGCAAGCCAAGCGGCAGCAGTACAATAAGTATTATTTTTTAAAACTTCCGCATCTCTTATAGTGGTAAACGAATGTAAATCTGCAATAAAAAACAGGCTTTCGTTATCCTTCTTTTTCGAAAGTTCTATTGCTGGAATAATTGCTCCCAATAAGTTCCCTAGGTGTGGAGTTCCTGTGCTTTGTATTCCTGTAAGTATTCTTGCCATTTATTTAAAAATTTGATGCTGTAAAAATAGGATTTTTATCTTTGCCTGATGAAATGGATAGGATATCTTTTTAGCTCTGTTTGGCGATTATGGTTTTTAATTGCCTTCTTTTTAGTATTTGTTCTTTTTATACCTCCTCTTTATTTATTTACCGCTATTGTAAAAAACAATAAAATTGTAAATCATTTAACACGATATTGGTCGGCACTTACCCTTATTTTATCTGGTATTTTTTGGAGGGTAGAGTTTGAAGAAAAATTAGACCCTAAAAAAAGATACATTTTTTGCCCTAACCATAGCTCTACTTTAGATATTCCGCTTGTAACTACTATAATACCTCTACCTCTTATGTATATGGGTAAAATGGAACTTTCTAAAATTCCACTTTTTGGATATTTTTATAAAAAAAATTCTATTATTGTAGATAGAAGTAAAATAAGAGATAGCTATGCTGCTTTTGTAAAAGCAGGGGAAAAATTAGATAAAGGACTTAATGTTTGTATTTTCCCAGAAGGAGGAATTCCTCCAGCAAAAATATTTCTTAAAAAATTTAAAAATGGCCCCTTTAAATTATCTACAGAAAAGGATATTTATATTGTTCCGATAAGTATAGCTGACAATAAAAGAAATTTTCCTCAAGAATATTACAAAGGATTTCCAGGAATTGTAAGGGTAAAAGTACATAAAGCTATAAAAGCAAACAAGGGAGATAAAAATGCGATAGAAAACTTGAATACTTCCGTTTACAATACTATTTTTGAACAATTAAAAATTTATGGAAGTAAATAATAAACTTATACAAGATATTGCAAAGCTTGCCAAACTGGAATTTGACGAAAAATCAACTGAAGAAATGAAAGGTGATTTGAAAAAAATCCTAGCATTTGTAGATAAACTAAACGAAATTGATACAGAAGGCGTAGAACCTCTTATTTATATGAGTGATGAGATAAATGTATTAAGAGTAGATGAAGTAACAGAGAAAACATCTCAAAAAGATGCTCTTAAAAATGCTCCTCAAAAAGATTCGGACTATTTTAAAGTTCCAACTGTTTTAAAAAAATAAATGACTAAAAAGAGATTTACGGTAACATCCGCATTACCTTATGCAAACGGGCCATTACATATTGGTCATATTGCAGGAGCTTACCTACCTGCCGATATATTTGTTAGATATCAGAAACTAAAAGGAAATGATGTAGCATTTATTTGCGGATCGGATGAACATGGCGCAGCTATAACTCTAAGAGCTAAAAAAGACGGAGTTTCTCCACAAGAAATTGTAGATAGATACCATGAAATAAATAAAAAAGCGTTCAAAGACTTTGGTATTGATTTTAGTATCTATCACCGAACCTCCTCCGAATTACATCATAAAACAGCAAAAGAATTCTTTTCACAACTAAACGATAATAATCAGTTTACAAAAAAAAGTAGCAAACAATTTTATGATGAGGAAAATAAACAATTTTTAGCAGACAGGTATATTAGCGGGCAATGTCCGAAATGTGATGCTGAAGGAGCTTATGGAGACCAATGTGAAAAATGTGGTAGTACTTTAAGTCCTAATGAATTAATAAATCCAAAATCTACGCTAAGCGGAAATACTCCTATAAAAAAGGAAACTTCTCATTGGTACTTACCAATGCAAAATCATGAAGAATGGTTGAAAGATTGGATTGAAAATGGAAATTTAGATGGGGAAAATCATCATGACCCAAAACTATGGAGAAGTCAAGTTTTAGGACAATGTAAATCTTGGATTGATGGAGGATTACAAGAAAGATCCATGACAAGAGACTTAGACTGGGGCGTAAAAGTTCCAGTAACTAGAGAAGATGGCAAAGTTTTATATGTTTGGATGGACGCCCCTATCGGATATATTTCCGCTACAAAACAATGGGCAACCGATAACAATAAAAACTGGGAAGATTATTGGAAAAATGATGAATCGGAATTAGTTCATTTTATTGGGAAAGATAATATTGTATTTCATTGTATTATTTTTCCAATTATATTGAGTGTAAACAAAGGATATAATTTACCTACTAATGTCCCTGCCAACGAATTTTTAAATCTTGAAGGAGAGAAACTTTCTACAAGCAGAAACTGGGCTATTTGGCTACATGAATATATTGAAGATTTTAAAGGTCAAGAAGACTCCTTAAGATATGCTCTTTGTGCTACTGCTCCTGAAAATAAAGATACGGATTTTACATGGAATGATTTTCAAGCGAGAAACAATAATGAGCTAGTAGCAATTTTTGGAAACTTCATAAACAGAGTAATTGTACTAACAAATAAATATTGGGACGGAATTGTTCCTGAAATGGGAGAATTACAAGATTACGACAAAGAAATAATTAATCAATTAAAAAAATATCCTGAAAAAATTGGATCTTCTATCGAGAAATATCGTTTTAGAGAAGCTCTACAAGAACTAATGAATTTATCCCGATTGGGGAACAAGTATTTAGCAGATACTGAACCTTGGAAACTAAAGAAAACGGATGAAAAAAGAACGGAAACTATAATGCATATTGCATTACAAATAGCTGCCTCTTTATCTATTTTATCAGAACCCTTTCTACCTTTTTCTTCTAATAAATTAAAAGAAATGCTTAATATTTCCAAATTATCTTGGGAAGAGGCTTCTCATTACAACCTGAAAGGAGGCTCTGTCATAAATAAAGCATCTCTACTTTTTAGTAAGATAGAAGATGAAGATATTGAAAATCAGATACTTAAACTTAAATCCTAAATTTATTATGCAAGCATAATAAATTTTATTAATTTAGCTTAAAAATATACTGTCATGAAAAAATTGATACTCCTAACTTTAATTTCTCTTATTTCCGTTTCCTTATTCTCTCAATGTAATGGAAGATATGAAACTGAAATTTTTACTTCTGTAAGTAAAACTACTGTTAATTATTCAGATGTTTATATTGACGGAGAACACGAAATGGATATTTATACCCCTGATGGAGATACCGAAACAAATAGACCTGTAATTATTTATATGCATGGAGGTTCTTTCTATTTAGGAGATAAAGGAATGACCGACTGTGTCGATTTCTGTGAGTCTTTTGCCAGAAGAGGATATGTATGTGCTTCTATCAACTATAGATTGTCTGATATGTTCTCTTTTCTTTTAAATCAGGATGTACAATATAAAACTGTTTTAAGAGCTGTGGCTGATGGAAAGGCAGCAGTAAGATTTTTTAGAAAAGATTTTGCTGAAAGCGGTAATACTTACGGAATTGATCCAAGTACTTGTTTTGTTGGAGGATATTCTGCAGGTAGCGTAATAGCAATACATCAGGGTTACATTGATGATTTAAGTGAACTACCACAAAATATCCAAAATTATGCTTCTGTTATAGGAGGTACAATTGATGGAGATGCGGGAAATGATGGATACTCTTCAAATATTCAAGGAGTAATTTCTTTGGCTGGGGGTATTAATGATGTAAATTGGATTGACTCTGATGACGCTCCAATTGTAAGTGCTCAAGGGACAAATGATAACACTGTCAATTATTATTGTGGGCCTGGATTAAATAATCCTGCTATAGTTACTTTATGTGGATCAGGAGCAATTCATCCAATTGCAGATTCTGTAGGAATAATTAATGATGTACTTATTTTTAATAATGAAGACCATGGTTGGGCTGTAAGCGGTAATTTAAACTCAAAATTTGTACAAGCAACTAGTTTTTTTAGTGACTTTCTATATCCTCTGCTTCCCTGTAATAATTCAACTGCTATTCAGAATATTTCTTCTGAAAGAAAACTAGTTAAAATTGTAGATGTACTAGGTAGAGAAACAAAGGAGACAAAAAACTCAATCTTATTTTACATTTATAATAATGGAGAAGTGGAGAAGAGAAGTGTTCTAAAATAACATCTAACCACTCTTTTAGTGATATGTACTTTTTTCATTATCTTTGAGAAAATTTAATGTTATGAAAAAGTTACTATTCTTTTTATTAATTACTATCCCGTTTTTCACTTTTGCTCAATCTCCAAACTATAGTGAGGACATTGCTCCTATTTTATTTGAAAACTGTACGGAATGTCATAATACTGGGGGAATAGCTCCATTTTCACTAATGAATTACCAAGAATCTTCTAGTATGGCTCCTCAAGTAGTTTTATCCGTTATCTCAGGAGAAATGCCTCCCTGGCCTGTAGACACGAATTATCAAAGATATGCGCACGAAAGAATACTTTCAACATCTGAAATAAATGATTTTATTAATTGGAATAATAACGGAACCCCTGAAGGAGATCCAAATTTAGCTCCAGATACACCTACATATACTGTTGGAGCAAAAATTCCTACTCCACCAGATTTTATACTTGAACTACCAATATATACTAGTGCCGCCTACAATGAAGATGATTACATATGTTTTACTGAAACAACTAGTTTTAACACCGATAAATGGGTAAAAGCAATTGAAGTAATCCCAGGGAATCTATCTACTGTTCATCATGCTTTAGTTTATATTGATACTAGTAATAATAGCTCCTCTGTAACTACAGATTGTATGGGAGTAGAAGGGAGTTTAATTGCAGGTTATGTTCCTGGTACAGAACCAACCATTTTCCCAAATGGGCCAAACATGAAAATGGGAGTTAAAATGCCTGCTGGAGCAAAAATAACAGTTCAAATGCACTATCCCCAAGGAAGTGGAGGGGCAATTGACAGTACAAAAATAAATTTCTTTTTCTATCCTGATGGAACCCAAAATATTCGGCAAGTATTTAACCAAGCATTATTAGCTAATTGGATGTTATGGATACCAGCAAATACAAGCCCTGATTTTACTGCAAAATACCCTCCTGGGAATAATATATTAAACAATGATTTTTCTATTTTATCAGTTTTCCCACATATGCACCTTATAGGAGAAGAAATCACATCCTATGCCGTAGGACCAACTAACGATACTATTCCTTTTGAAAGAATAACACATTGGGACTTTGAATGGCAAGGCTATTATCATTTTAAAAATCTACTAAAAGTTCCAATGGGAAGTAAATTATATGCAGAAGCAAAATATAATAATACAAGCTCTAACCCCCATAATCCATACAACCCTCCTCAGTTAATTACAGCAGGGGAAGCTACTACAGATGAAATGATGTTGGTTTTTCTTCAGTATGTAGTATATCAAGCGGGAGATGAAAACCTAAATTTAGAAGACTTACTTCATGTTGGTACTAGAGAAAAAACACAATTTGAAACTCTAAATATTTTCCCGAACCCAACAAATAGTAATCTAAAAGTTAATCTCCCTTTCTCAGAAGAAAGCATATATTCTATAATTGATATAGAAGGTAAGATAGTTCAAAGCAATTCAATTACTTCAATGGAGAATATATCAGTAGAGGACTTAACATCTGGAAATTATATTATATCCATAATAAAAAATAATATTATTTATAACGCTAAATTTATAAAAGAGTAAATTGATAGATAAACAAAATCTAGGTAAAATTGGAGAAGATTTATCTGTAGATTTCTTAAGGAAGAAAGGGTTTAAAATTCTAAGCAGAAATTGGAGATATAAAAAAGCAGAAGTAGATATTATCGCAAAATATAACTCCTTTTTAGTGTTTATAGAAGTAAAATGTAGAACTTCCTCACTTTTTGGAAGACCCGAACAAGCAATAAATAATAAAAAAGAAAAACTGTACCAATTAGCTGCTGAACATTATCTAGAGAAATACACATTAGAAGATGAAATTCGATTTGATGTAATTTCTGTAATTTATAATAAAAATAAAACGGAGATAGAACATTTTATAAATGCCTTTTAACAAAGCCTTTTGCATATCTTTGCAAAAAATTAATCTCTAATGAGTAATAAAAAAAATAATAGAACACCATCTTCTGACAGAAATAAAAAATCTTATGATTCTGCAGCTCCAAGAAAATACGGAAGAAATAAATTTCGTTCTAAACCAGAAAATAGTAAGCCAATCTCAAAAAGAGCTGATGATGGGTCTATGAGATTAAACCAATTTTTAGCACATGCCGGAATTTGTAGCAGAAGAGAAGCCGACCAATTAATTGAAGCCGGTGTAGTACAAGTAAATGGTAAGGGGATTACACAAATGGGATATAGGGTTCAGGAAACAGATGTAGTTAAATTTAATGGAAGAACACTAAAGTCAGATAAAAAAAGATATCTATTACTAAATAAACCCAGAAATTATTCTAGTAGATTAGATGATTTTGGAAAAAAAGATTCTGTTTTTGAATTGATAAAAGGAAGTTGTAAAGAAAAAATATTACCTGTTGGAAGATTAAATAAAAATACTAGTGGACTATTATTTTTTACAAATGACGAGAAGTTATCTTCAAAATTATCTCACCCAAAACATGAAGTAAAAAAGATATATCATATTAGTTTAGCAAAACCATTACAGTCTTTAGATCTTAAAAAAATTAAAGACGGACTAGTTATTGATGGTGATAAAATAACTGTTGATTCTGTATCTTATGTTCAAGATAAGGACAAAACAGAGGTTGGAATGGAATTAAAATCGAATAAAAGAAATATGGTTGCCAAGATATTCGAACATCTAGACTACAAAGTCGTTAGATTAGATTTAGTATTCTTTGGAGGACTTACAAAAAAGGATATTCCCCGAAAAAAATTCCGTTTCCTTACAGAAGAAGAAGTTAATTTGCTAAAAAGATTATAGTTTTATATAAATTCTATTCTATTTCCGTTATTTATCTGGATTATCGTAATTTTAGCCAATAAATGCAGAAGCTCAAAAGAATACTAAAAATTATTTCCCTTATATTTTCACTATTTCTGATATTAGGAATTGGATTCACCCTTTTATTTGGAGAAGAGATTGAGAAGATAATTTTAAATAAAGTTAATTTAAAACTTAAAAATGAAATATCTATTTCAGAAGTAGAATTCTCCTTATTTTCAAATTTCCCTGACGCCTCTGTAACTTTCACAAATATTTTAATCTCAGACTCCTACAAAAACTCATCTGATAGCTTATTATTTTCAGAAAAAGCAATAATAAAATTAAACCTATTTAATCTTTTATCGAAAGATTATTCTTTATCAAACATATCTTTCTTAGATGGAGAGGTAAATATTAAATATACAGAAAGCGGGATACCTAATTTTAATATTTTAAAGGACACCATTAAATCTACAAACAATTTTGATATAGATAAACTAGAGCTAATTAATTTCAATTTCTTATATCATAATATAAGGGATAGTCAATATTTTAAATCCAATATTCAATCCGGTATACTTAGTCTTGGGAACCTTAAATCTGGTAAAATTATCAATCTGAATACTATTCTCTTCACAGAAAATTTAAATATCCAAAATTTAGAGTATTTACATGAAAAATCAATCGTTTTAAATACTTCTATACATCTGCATAATGATTCTATATCGTTAAAGAGGGCATCAATTGTTATTGACGGAGTAAACTTTGAAGAATTAGATTACTTAAGTAGTGATGGTTTATGGGTACTAAACTGTAAAGTTAATTCTGCTGAAATATCTGAAATAATAAAAGTAGTGCCAGAAAAATTTCAATATCTTTTTAAAAACCATATCTTAAAAGGAGATATAACATCATCTATACTAGTCCGAAAGGAAAAAGAATTCAAAAACCCATTTTGTAGTATCGATTTTAATTTGGATAACGCTATTTATGAAAGCACAACACAAGATTTTCAGTTAAATGAAATAAATTCTGAAGGACACTTTGATAATGGTAAACATAGAGACTTTAGTACTTCAAAAGTAAAATTCACTAACTTTATTTCCTCTAAAAAAGGGGGAGAAATAAGTGGCAACTTCATAGTATCTGATCTGAATAAATATTATTTAAATGCCGATATTTATTCTTCTTGGGAGCTCTCTGAATTAAATGAATTCATGGATGAATCACCCTTTAAAGACCTTACAGGTTCTGTTTCTGGGGAGATAAATTATAATGGAAATTTGAGTTTTGATAGTAAGATGAAAGAATATATCTCTAGTTCTAGTCATACTGCTAATTTAGATTTTAAAAATGTTTTTTTTAGATATAAAGAATCTCCTCTTGAATTTTCTTCTGAGAAAATGAATTGGATAATTAAAAATCATATTGTTAAATTATCAAATGAAAATTTAAGAATAAGTAAAACAAATATAAATATAAAAGGGGAATTTTTAAACCTCATTTTATACTTATTAGATCAGAAAAAAAAGATAAATTTCACAGGAGATGTTTTCTCAAATTACATGAAATTTGAAGAATTACTTACTATTACAGAGATAAATGGAGATGATAAAGATGATATTTTTATAAGCGTCTTACCAAAGTGGATTGACACAAAATTAAACTTAAATATAAGTAAATTTCAATATCATAATTTTCAGTCTAGAAACCTTAAAGGGGAAATAGATTATAATAGCAATAGATTAAAATTGAAAGTAGAAAATTTAGAAATGAAAACCTTAGATGGAGAAATTTCTGCTAGTATAAACTATTTTGAAAATAAGTTACATGACCTTGTTTTAAAAGCTAATCTTGAAATAAATAAGATAAATATAACGGAAGGTTTTCAAAGTTTTGAAAATTTAGGACAAACTTTTATAACTGATAAAAACATCAAAGGAATCGCTACAGCTAACATGTATATACAAGCAATGTGGGATAGAAATTATAAGTTTTATACCCCATCTTTAAACGTAAATACTCAATTAAAAATTGAAGATGGAGAGCTTATAGAATTTGAACCTATGTATAATCTATCTGATTATGTGAGTCTAGATGAATTGAAAAATGTAAAATTCGCTACTCTTGAAAATAAAATAAGGATAGAAAATGAAAAAATAATCATTCCTGAAATGGATATTCATTCTACCGCTTTAAGCGTTCATGTTTCAGGAACACATAGCTTTAATAATATAATGGATTATAAGGTTAGACTTCTTCTTTCGGATGTTTTAGGGAAAAAAGTAGATGAGAGAAAATCGATAAATTTAAACGAGCTAGAACATAATCATGATGGGAAGACTACAATTCAACTAAGAATGAAAGGGCATGTTGACAAACCAAAAATTTCTTTAGATAAGTTAAAACTGAAAGAAGACGTTCTAACAGAAATTAAAAAAGAGACTGAAGAAATTAAAAATATAATTGAAGAAAAAATATTAAATAAACCCAATTCCAAAAAAGAAAAAATCAAGGAAGAGGATTCTGACATAGAGATAAATTGGGATGATGAAAAATAAAAAAATGAATTTTTATAAAAGAAAACAAACGTGGAAGTATGCATTATTTATTTTAGCTATACTTATTTCAACGCTATCTATTTACCTTACCCGTTCTTTAGAAAACTCTTTAGAAGAGTCCATTAACTCTTTAAGTCAATCTATTGAGACCCTAAAACAAAATGAAGAGACTCTAAAAAGAGAGGAATCTGAAAATATGTCCAACTTTGCTAAAGCAATCCAGCACTTAAATAATATGGACCCTGAAATAGAGGGAGACTTTTCATTTTCAATGGAAATAGTAAAACAAAATGTACATATCCCTCTAATTTTAATTGACGAATGTCATGATGTATTACAGTCTAGAAATCTACATATACCAGAAGGCATAAATAGTAACTCTGAACGAAAAAGAAATTATATACTTCAAGAGTTAGAAATAATGAAAAAAGTTGGAGACTCTATCTTCATAGATGTATTTGGAGAAAAACAAAGACTCTATTATAAAAACTCTGATATTTTAGATCAAACTAGCAAAATGCATGAGTTCACTCTAGAAAAACAGAAATTTACTAAAGAAATACTAAATAATATGCGTTGGTACCCTTATTACCAACTCTCTTTCATATTGCTTTTTGTATTACTAGCTTATTTTATTTTTAATGCTGCCAGAAAGTCGGAACAAAATCAGGTTTGGGCTGGTATGGCAAAAGAAACAGCTCATCAGATTGGTACTCCTCTATCATCTTTAATGGCTTGGGTAGAGATTCTGAAACAGAAAGAAGAAAATAAGAGCATGACTATTGAAATGGAAAAGGATTTAAAAAGATTAGAAACTATTACAGAACGGTTTTCTAAAATTGGTTCAAAATCCGAATTAAAAGAAGAAAATTTAAAACAAATTATTGAAAATTCTGTTTCCTATATGGAGAAACGGTTTTCTAAAAACATTCAATTCATCCAGAATATATCTATTAACAGTAAGACTATTCTGTTAAATAAAGTCCTTATTATTTGGGTAATTGAAAATATCTGTAAAAATGCTGCTGACGCCATGAAAGGTGAAGGAACTATAAGTATTAACTGCTCCGAAAATGAATTTGAAGTACAGATGTTAATTTCTGATACTGGAGGGGGAATTGATAAAAGCATCATCCGATCTATTTTTATGCCTGGTGTCACTTCAAAAAAGAGAGGATGGGGACTAGGATTATCATTAGTAAAAAGAATTATTGAAGACTATCATAAAGGAAAGATATATGTACAAAATTCTAGTAAAGAACAAGGGACTACATTCTGTATAATACTACCTAAACAATCATAAAGAACAACTTCCCAAACTATTTTTGTTTAAGTAATTTTGATGATATTCTTCTGCTCGATAAAAAATGGAAAATGGAAGGACCTGTGTTACAATCTTACTATCCCAATTCGCTTGCTGAATTAATATAGATTCTTCTGCCTCTTTCTTTTGTGAGTGTGAGGTATAGAAAACTACTGACCTATATTGAGTTCCAATGTCTACCCCCTGTTGATTTAAAGTAGTTGGATTATGATTGCCCCAGAAAATATCTAATAACTCCTTAAACAAAATTACCTTTTCATCAAAACAAATTTCAATAACTTCAGCATGGTTCGTGTCTCCTTTACAAATTTGATGATAAGTAGGATTTGTGGTTTTTCCTCCCATATAACCAACTTGTGAAAGATATACCCCTTTTACAGCTCTAAATAATTTTTCTACAGACCAGAAACAACCTGCCGCAAAATATATTATCGATAAATTATTATAAGGTCTAAATTGAATACTTAAGGAATTTACACAATGTCGTGTATCTTTTTCTGTTATTTGCTCACCATAAAAAACATGGCCTAAATGACCATCACAATTGAAACAACAAATTTCTGTTCTTATTCTTCCTCCGCTTAGATCTTCATATCTTTTAATAGATCCTTCAATTTCATCATCAAAAGAAGGCCAACCACAACCAGAATTAAATTTAGTATTAGATTCATATAGTGGGTTCTTACAAGCTCTACATATAAAGACTCCTGATTCAAAATGATCATTATATTTTCCAGTAAAAGGAGCTTCTGTACCCTTATCTACAATTATATCCCTCTCTTCTTTATTTAAATCCGAAAAATAACCCTCTACCATTATCTTTTTTTCACAAAAATAAAAGAACTAATCATAGAAACCTATCTTTATCTTACAAAACATAAATATCTTTATATTCGCAAAGTAATAAAACTAATCTATTGTCCTCTATATACCTACATATTCCCTACTGTAAACAGAAGTGTTCCTACTGTAATTTTTATTTCAAAATATCTCAAAAAGATAAACGTGAAATGGTAGAATCTTTAATAAAGGAGATAGAATTACGGACATCTTACTTAAATAATAATAAATTAGAGAGCCTTTATTTTGGAGGAGGGACTCCTTCAGTTTTAAATAAAGAAGATTTAATACTTTTATTTAAAAAAATAGATGAAAACTTTATTATAAGTAATGATACTGAAATTACTTTTGAGTGCAATCCGGACGATCTTTCGAAAGATAAACTACAAATACTTAAAGATATAGGAGTAAACAGACTAAGCGTAGGCATACAATCCTTTAAAGAAGAGGACCTTATATTTATGAACAGAAGTCATAACAGTAAACAAGCTACTGAATGTATAAAACATGCTAAAGAAATTGGCTTTAAAAATATCTCTATTGACCTTATATTTTCATTGCCAAATCAAAAATTACAAGATTGGAAAAAAAATTTAGATATAGCCTTCAATTTAGGAATACAACATATTTCATCTTACTCTTTAACTATAGAGGAAAAAACTAAGCTAAAATATTTAATTGATAAAAGAGAGCTTAAGGAATTAGATGATATTGAATCTTCTAAACATTTTGAACTACTTATATCCGAATGTGAAAATAATGGGTTTATACAATATGAAATATCAAATTTTGGGAAAGAAGGATATTTCTCACAACATAATTCTAGTTATTGGCTTGGGAAACACTATTTAGGTATTGGTCCTTCAGCACATTCATACAATGGAAAAAGTAGACAATGGAATATATCAAGTAATACTAAATATATTGATAATATAACAAAAGGTATTCTACCTTTTGAAGCAGAATTACTTTCTTCATCACAAAAATATAACGATTATATTATGACTTCCTTAAGAACAATATGGGGATCTGATCTACAATTTATTAAAGAACAATTTGGAGAAAACACATTAATTCATTTTGAAAAAGGAATACAAAAATGGGTGATATTAAAGGATATCTATTCAGAAGATGAAAAGGTATTTCTAACAACTAAAGGGAAATATCTATCAGATTCTATCTGTTCTGATTTATTTATTATTGAATAAATAGTTTTAACAAAACTCTGTTTATAAGTTGATTTTCAATAGTTTACAACGATAGTGTTTTGTTGTAACTTTGCTGTAGTCGTAATACTTGTTTTGGGTTGTACATTTCTTTCCCAGATTAATCGTACAGCATAAAAAAAGCCCTTCTGGATAAAGGGCTTTTTTCTTTTTATCTATTTTCTTTTACTTATCTCATTATTTGTTTTTCTGTAGAAGGTCGAAATGTAATTCCAAACATAAATTCATGAGATCCTGTTGTGTAACTACTAATATCAGAGTTCGGAATATCATATGAATATCCTAACATATATTTATCTTGTATATAGAAACCTAATAAAGCTGAGATATCTCCATTATTTCTATAGTCCATACCCATCCAGAATTTATCGTTATAAATTGTTTTTAAACCAATGTCTATTTGAGATTGATCTGAAACAGATTTAAATAAAACAGATGGTTGTATGTCCCAATAATGACTGATTTGAATATTATACATCCCCATTACATTAATATGACGAGCTAAACTAGCGTCTAAGGTTATAGTATCTGAATCTGTTAAAGTTAATTCGCTATTTAATAATTGTGGAACAGAAGCCCCTAAGTACCATTTATCTTCTTTGTATATATTTAACCCGAATGTTGCATCCGGAACTAAATTAACTATTTCACCTCCACTCATTAATGGGTCTTCAGGATGAGCTAAATTCCATCCTTTTTTATCAATTTTAAATTGAGTAAAACCACCAGAAAGAGCTAAAGCCATTTTTACATCTTGGGTTAAATTTAGGTGGTAAGCATATGTAAGAGATGCACCTGCTCTACTTGTTGGGCCTACCTGATCGTTAAAAACAGAACCTCCAAATCCAACGTGTTCGGAAGATCTTCCGTAAATACTCAATAAAGTAGTTTTTGGAGCATCCTCAATACCTACCCATTGGTTTCTTACAGATGTTTTAATCTGATAGAAATCGTTCATGCCGGCAATTGCAGGGTTTACTGCAAAATCGTTTATCATAAATTGCGATAATTGTGGGAGTTGTTGTGCTTGCAACATGCTTCCCATAAAAATTGATACAAATAATAGACTTAATTTTTTCATCTTATTCTTAAATTTATCTTATAATAGTAACTGATCCTGATTGTAAATCTGAACCATCATTTTGGTTAATAGTATAGTAATATGTTCCTACAGGCAATGGTTTCCCTTCATGTTCTCCATTCCATTTGTTATTGTTATAATTAGCTCCTGTTGAACTATAAATGAGAGAACCCCATCTGTTAAAGATTTGCACTTCAGCTGTTGGATATCTTTCAATATCTAATATTTCCCACTCGTCATTATATCCATCTCCGTTAGGTGAAAGTGCATCATATGGTACGGCACCAACAACAACATAAATAGAAGCAATTCCTTGACATCCAATATTATCAGTAGCGGTTACATAATACCAGGTAGACACTAAAGGATCATCAGTAATGCTCTCTGTTGTTGCGGTATCTGTATCCCAAGTCCACTCAAAATTAGAGTAGTTATAAGAAGATTCTATTGTTGTTGGATCTCCTAATACTAACGGATTTGGAGTAGCAACAGGATTAATGTCTAATTGATTAACATCAATAATTGCTTGTACTATAAAAGGTTCATTTGGACAATTTGCTAAATCTGTAATAGTTAATTCATATATGTTATTTGCATCCTCTGGTGTAACTGTAATAGATGCAGTAGTAGCAATTACAATATTATTATTTTTATAAACCCATTCATATGTATGATTTGGTTTTTCTTCTACATGAATATACACAGAAGTCCCTAAACAAATAGTCGAATCAAAAGAATCATCATTATTTGGTAAGAACACATTCATATGTCCATTTATATGAGTTTGATCAGAAATAGTACAACCATTTGCATCTGTAACCTCAACTATATAAGTAGTATTTGGTATTAGGTTTGTAGCTGTTGATGTAGTCTGTCCACCTGGAGTCCATACATAACTATATGTTGGAGTACCTCCTAAAACATATGCCGTTGCAGTTCCTTCAGTCATACAAGTTTTATCTGTAGAATCCGTAAAGATACTTAGCTCGTTAGTTGGTTGAGCAACATAAACCATATTAGATGTAGATGTACAATTATTTACATCTGTTACAACAACTTGATAAATTCCAGTATCTAAATCAGATAACGTACATGTACCACTCTGAGTAGTAAAATCAAAAGTGGAAGTTGCGGTACCAATATTTGGATTCCAAGAGTAAGTATATTGATCATTTACATTCACAGTACCTCCAACAACTGAAACCATAATTTCTCCTGTTGATTCACCATAACAAAGAACATCCGATATATTAATATCAAGTATATCAGCTTCTAATAAATCTGGTTGTGAAATTGTATAATCTGTTGTATCCATACATCCTAAAACATCTGTAGCAACTACTACATAAGTAGCAGCTGATAAATTATTAATAGAAGTAGCAGCAGAAGATTGCCCTGTATTCCATGTATAGGTTACTGTGCCTGAATTACCCCCTGTAGTCGATACAGAAAGAGAGGCATTACTACCTCCATAACATGATATGTCATTTGTTTGCCAGATAGAAATTTCAAATTCTTCTGGTTGAGTTAAAGTATGTGTTTCTGTTGCAGTACATCCTAATGCATCTGTAATAGAACACGTAAAAGTAGAGCTATTAGTCACTTCATCTGCACATAGACCAATAGCCGTTTGTGTTGTTTGAGCTAATATATCATCCCATTGATAGTTGTACATTGCATTTCCAGAACCGTTAATGTTAGGAACTCCTCCAATAACATTTATAGTTATTTCACCATCACAATAATTCCAACAAGTTGGGTTTTGGGTAGAACCAACAGAAGTTGCTAATACACTATTTCCATTCACAACAGCAGTTGCGGTAGTAGAACAATTATTTTCATCTGTAGCGGTCATTACATAATTTCCAACCCCAACATTACTTAAAGAGTATGTAGTGTCTCCTGTATTCCATAAATAAGAATAAGTAGTTGCTGAACCTACTCCACCCGAAACAACATCTGTTATAGAACCATTAGTCCATCCTGTACAAGTAATATGATCTATTATAAAGTTATGGCTAATAACTGTTGGCTCTTGATACGTCAATACTTCTTGATAAACACATCCGTTTGCATCTGTAATTTCAAAAGTATATAATCCGGCAACAAGTCCTGTAATAGTATTTGAAGTTCCATTATAGAAAATAGTATTTGTAGCATCATAAACCGTTTTAATATAAGGTCCGTTTCCTCCATTTATAGAAATAGATGCGGTTCCAGAATTATCTCCATTACATTTTATTTCATATCCATTCCACATAGAAGTTGTAATAGCAACATCTAATACATCTGGCTCTTCTATAATAATAATATCTTGTGCGGAACAGTTATTTGCATCTACCACCTGAACAGTGTAAGTTCCTGGCCCATACGAATGGAAATAAGCCATATTAGAATGATACGCTCCCCCATTTACAGAATACAAATAAGGTGAACTACCACCAAATGCGTTAATTGCTAATATCTGACCATCATTCGCTCCATTACATGTAATATGAGAAAATATAGTAGTATCAATATATAATGAATCTGGTTGTGTAATTATAACAGTATCTCTATCAGTACATCCTTTAGAATCTCTAACATACATTATATATTGATTTGGAGCAAGGTTAATAAATCCTATTCCGTTTTGAGTAAATACTCCATTAGTATTAGAATAAACATATGGCAACTGACCTCCAGTAGCAAGTACTGAAATAGAAGCATTATTTGCATTATTACAAGTGATTTCCGAAATGATTAACGAATCAATAGCTACCGATTGTGAAGGTTCTAAAATTTCAACTGAATCTATAAATACACATCCATTATCATCTGTTACACTTAAAGCATGATAACCTGCCTCAAAAGTATTGACCGAATTAGAAGTACTACCATTATCCCATAATAAATAATGAGTTCCTGTACCTCCAGTAACAATTGCAGTAGCAATACCATCAGATCCCCCTAAACAAGTTACTGAATCTCTTAAAAACTGAACAGAAATTTCAGATGGTTCTGTAACTGTAAAATTTTGTGAAGTAACACATCCATTATCATCTGTAATAGTTGTTGTATAAATTCCTGCAATTAAGTTGACATCTGAACCTCCACTCCACGAATAAGTGTAATTTGGAGTTCCTCCAGTTACTGTTGCAATAGCCGATCCATCTGAGCCTGCATTACAACTTACATGTGAAACTGCAATATTAGATATAAGTAAACTTGAAGGCTGCGTAATATTTTGATTTAATGAAGTGGTTGTACATCCCATAGAATCTGTAACAACTATATTATAAGTTGAAGGCATTAAATCCGTTGCAGGATTTGTAGTCTGCCCGTTATTCCATAAATAAGAATAACTTCCTGTACCTCCAACTACATTTGCTGTAATTTGTCCGTCCGCACTATCAAAACAAAGTACATTTTGTACTGTTAAAGAATTAATTAATAATTCATCTGGCTCACTTACAAAAATGGAATCAGAATCTGTACATCCATCCGCATCTACCACTGTAATAAAGTAAGAAGCTTCTCCTGAAGGACCAAAAGGAGTTCCTAATGGAACAAATGTATTCCCTCCATCAGAAGAAAATTGATAAGAAGGAGTACCTGAAGTTGCAGATGTTATCATCATACCATCATTTGCCCCATAACAAGATACATTTTGTACGACAACATCCAATATAGGATTAGTCCCAGGGTTTATTACCGCTGTATCTGTAAGCATACATCCATTTGCATCTATAATATCAACAGTATATGTACCTGGGAACAATAACAAGATATTGTCTGTATTAGCCCCTGAAGACCAAGAATAAGCATACCCTGAGGTACCTCCAGAAACAATAACTTCCGCTTCTCCATTTGCAGCAGTCTGACTACCAGAACAAGAAGAATGATTTATAATATTTGTATTTGAAACTAAAGCTGTAGGCTGATTTATTACAACCGAAACTTGAGTTGGATTAGAAGCACAGTTATTCGCATCTGTTACACTTACTGTATAAGTACCAGCAGATAAGTTATTTATTATAGAAGTATTTTGTCCAGTATTCCATGTATAAAAATAAGGCGCTGTACCCCCTGAAACAGAATCAACCCAAACAGAACCATCTGAACCTGCATTACAACTTACATCAGAAGAAGTTGCAGAATAATAAATTAGATCTGGCTGTGTTATAGTAACTGAAACAAAATCGGTACATCCATTAGCATCTACAGCATAAACATCATAGGTGCCTGCGTATAGTCCACTAAAAACATTATTGTATTGTGGAATTGGAAATACGCCAGGAATATAATATTGGTATGTTCCAACCCCAGTCCCTCCAGAAGCATTTACAGTAATAGTATCTGATTGAAATCCATTACATAAAACATTTAAAGTAGAATTAGCGGTGTTTAAGGAAACCGACACAATAGATGAAGCGGCTACTTCAACTGAATCTGTAACAGAACATCCAGTAGCATCTGATACAATTACAGAATAATATCCAGGGTTTAATCCTGTAATAGTATTAGTTGTCGCTCCTGTTTCCCATAATATATTATAAGGAGGTGTTCCACTAGGATTTACAGTTGCAGAACCATCCGATCCCCCATTACATGGAGGAATACTATCAAAACTTAAAGTAATATCTGCTTCTGGAACAAAAACATCTTCTGTAAATTGGCATCCATTTGCATCAGTTACTCTAACCACATACATTCCCGTAGAAAGATTGGTTGCAGTAGATGTAGTTTGTGCTGATAAATCATCCCATAAATAAGCATAATTTGGAGTTCCTCCTTGAGTTACCGAAATAGAAGACTCTCCATTTACTAAGTTACATGTTTCCGTAACAGAATCTACTGTATATACAAATGGTAATGGTTCCGATAAAGTAATATTTACAGAAGATGTACATCCATTATCATCCGTAGCATTTAAGGTGTAAGTACCAAAAGTTATATCTCCACACATTCCCGACCAAGATTGAGAGGTTTGAGTAGAATATCCTGTCATATCGTATAAAATAGGAGAAACTCCATTTGTAGGTAAAACACTTACTCCTCCATCACAAATAGCAGGACAAGAAATAGTATTATTAATAGTAAAGTTTATAGAAAATGCTAATGGTTCTGTAAGACTAACCATTATAGAAGAAGTACATCCATTTGCGTCTTCTACTGTAGCAGGATAATTTCCTGATGAAAGACCTGTAAAAGTCATAGAAGAGCTAAAAGTTGTCCCATCTACAGAAAAAGTATAGGGAGCCTGTCCTCCAGAAGGAGCATTAAAAGTAATTTCGCCATCACTTAATCCATTACAACTAATATTAAATCCGTTATAATCAGATGTAGAATGTGTAAAGGAAACTGATGTAGGAGCTGATAAAAATTTATTTGCTATAAAAGTACATCCATTAGCATCCATTACTGTGATAGAATGTGTTGTATTACCACACAGTCCTGAAAATGTACTTGAATTTTGGAATCCTCCTCCATTTATAGAATAGGTATAGGGGGAAGTTCCAGTTAAAATATTATCTACCTGAAAATCTAAGACACCATCACAAACTCCAAAACAAGAAACTTGTGTTGTAATAGAAACAACTCCCGATAAATCTGCAGGATTGTTTAGTGTAATATTCTCAGATGTGTCACAACCGTTTGCATCTCTATAGTAAACCGTATATGTTCCGGCAGAAAGATTAGAAAAGACTGCTGAATTTACAAAGGTAACTCCGTCCAAAGAGTAAGTATAATTTGGAGTCCCTCCTGATATAGAAGCTGTTATTTCTCCGTCAGCAGCACCAAAACAACTAATATCTTCTCCATTATAATCAGAAGAAACCAATCCGTTTGGTGTTAATGCTGTTGGCTCATTTATAGTAATTGAAGTTGGGGAAGAGCCATCTACAGAACAACTATTTACATCTGTGACAGATATATTATAATTCGCTGCACATAAGTTAGAATAAATAGAATCAAAACCAGAAATTACAGATGAGGATCCAGATCCAAAAGAAATTGAATATGGAGGGGTGCCTCCTAGTACATTTACTGTAGATTGAGCGTCACAATCTCCATTACACAGTAATGTAGAGTTTTGAGACACGGTGTTAGATAGTTGTAGAGGTTGTGTAATATTTATAGTCGTAAAATCATAGATAGAAGCAGGATTTTGACCATCAGGATTAGTTACATAATAAGAAACAGAATCAACTAAACGTACAGTATATGTTTGAGCAGCTAAACCTGGGATATTTATATTTGTAACCGTAGTATTATTTGTAGAGGTAATAGGAATAAAAGTTCCAAAAATATCATATCCAACAATAACTTTTAAAATTATTGCTGGTGAAGTCTGATTCACTTGAATATTTATGGACGCTAAATCTCCAAAACATAATATTGGAGTAGTAATGGTAACCGACTGAATAGATTGTGCTTTAGTGTTTATGGAATAAAAGGACATCATAAAAGCAAATCCTAGAAGTAATAATTTTTTCATTTCTTAATACTATTTAGTGTATATATTTTAATGGTGCAAGATACAAAATTTATTAAAACTAGTACAGATAATCTTTTTATAAAAATTAGTGACAAAAAAAGGAGGGGAACCCCTCCTTATAAAACATCTATTTATTTACTTACTATAATCTAGCAAACTTGTGTAAATGCATCTTTTAAATTATCCGCTATCATTTGTGAAGACCTTCCTTCAATATGGTGTCTTTCAATAAAATGAACTAATTGACCATCCTGAAAAAGCGCAATAGAAGGGGAAGAAGGAGGAAATGGACTCATAAATTCTCTTGCCTTTGCAGTCGCCCCTACATCTTGACCTGCAAAAACAGTAGCAAATACATCTGGTTTCGGACTAAAAGTAGAAGCTAGTTTTACAGCTGGCCTTGCATTACCTGCCGCACAACCACAAACAGAGTTTACCATTACTAAAACAGTTCCTTCTCTTTTGTTTAAAATTTTCTCTACCTCTTCTGGAGTTGTCATTTCTACAAAACCAACTGAAGTCAAGTCTTCTCTCATTGGTTTACACATTTCTTCTGGATACATAATTTTAATTTTTTATTAGTTGCAAAAATACGGTTTATTGTCTTTTCTTTTGAAAGAACTCTTTTAATATTTTAGAGCATTCTTCTTCTAGTAATCCTTTTACAACTTCTGTTTTAGGATGTAAAATATTTTCTTTCAAGGTAGAAAATCCTCTTTTTTTATCTGAAGCTCCATACACTATCTTTCTTAATTGCGTCCAAAAGGCTGCTCCACCGCACATATGGCAAGGTTCCAAAGTAACATACAAAGTGCATTCGTTCAAATATTTTCCACCTAAATAATCGGATGCTGAAGTAAATGCTTGCATTTCAGCATGTGCGGTTACGTCATTTAATCGTTCTGAATAGTTATGAGCACGTGCAATAATTTGATTGTCGCAAACAATAATTGCTCCTACCGGAACCTCATCTGCTAGTACTGCTTTATGAGCCTCTTTCAAGGCTTCTTTCATAAAATAATTGTCCGAAAAAGGATTTATTTCCATTTTGCAAATATACAGTAGCAATTTTGTATTTTCGCAATCTAAAACAAAAATAAAATGTTAAGAACAAATACTTGCGGAGAGTTAAACATTAAAAATGTTTCTGAAAAAGTAACCCTTAGTGGATGGGTACAAAAAAACAGAGATTTGGGAGGAATGACTTTTATTGATTTAAGAGATAGATACGGAATCACTCAACTTGCATTCAATATGGATGAAAACTCCAAACTTTGTGAAAAAGCACGAAAGTTAGGAAGAGAATTTGTAATAAAAGTAAGTGGGGAAGTTATTGAGCGTAGCTCTAAAAATAAAAACATCCCTACTGGAGAAATTGAAATTAAAATCTCTGAACTGATCATTCTAAATGCTTCTAAAACGCCTCCTTTCACAATTGAAGATGAAACAGACGGTGGGGAAGAATTAAGAATGAAATATAGATACCTTGATATTAGAAGAAACCCTGTAAAGGAAAATTTAATATTAAGGTCTAAAGTTTCTACTGAAACAAGGAAGTATTTAGATGAACAAGGGTTTTGTGAAGTAGAAACTCCTTACTTAATAAAATCTACTCCTGAAGGAGCAAGAGATTTTGTGGTTCCTAGCAGAATGAATGAAGGGCAATTTTACGCTTTACCTCAATCTCCACAAACTTTTAAGCAATTATTAATGGTTGCTGGAATGGATAAATATTATCAAATTGTAAAGTGTTTCCGAGATGAGGATTTAAGAGCGGACCGTCAGCCAGAATTCACACAAATTGACTGTGAAATGTCATTTGTTGAACAAGAAGATATCTTAAATATGTTTGAGGGATTATGCTCTCATCTACTGAAAGAAGTAAAGGGAGTAGAATTAAGTGAATTCCCTAGAATGACTTATGATAAAGCAATGAAAATGTATGGTTCGGACAAGCCAGATATCAGATTTGGAATGAAGTTTGTAGAAATGAATGAAGTATGCCAGCAAAATAATTTTGTAGTATTTGACTCTGCAGAATTAGTCGTGGGAATTACCGTAAAAGGAGGGTCTTCTTTCACCAGAAAACAATTAGATAAACTAACTAATTTTGTAAAAACACCACAAGTTGGAGCTACAGGACTAATATATTGTAAATGTAATGAAGACGGAACGTTTAAATCTTCCGTAGATAAGTTCTTCTCTCAAGAAGATTTAAATAATTGGGCAGATACTTGTAAAGCATCATCTGGAGATTTAATATTATTAATGGCAGGTGAAACAGACAAAACTAGAAAGGCGCTTTCTACTTTACGATTGCACTTAGCGGAAGAATTAGGGCTTAGAAATCCTGAAGAATTTGCTCCAATTTGGGTTTTAGATTTTCCATTATTAGAATGGGATGAGAATACAAATAGATATCATGCTATGCACCATCCATTCACCTCTCCAAAACCAAACGACATTAAAAAATTAGATACAGACCCAGCTGCAGTTAGAGCAAATGCTTACGATTTGGTACTTAACGGAAATGAAATAGGAGGAGGTAGTATTCGTATTCATGATAAAGAATTACAGAAATTAATGTTTAAACATTTAGGATTTTCGGATGAACAAGCAAAAGATCAGTTCGGATTTTTGATGGAAGCATTTGAATATGGAGCACCGCCTCATGGAGGAGTAGCTTTTGGTTTTGACAGACTTTGCGCTATTATGGGAGGAGAAGAAAGTATTAGAGATTTTATTGCGTTCCCAAAAAATAATTCTGGAAGAGATGTAATGATTGATTCTCCATCTATCATTGATAATGAACAATTAAATGAACTTAATATAAAACTGAAATAAAATGAAAAAGAAAGATTCCTTATTTGTCCCCTTAATTATATCTTTATCCATAATTATTCCTATTGCAGTCGCATTGCTAATGCTTTTCCCAGATGTATTGCATATTGAATCTGAAAGCTTTGATTTTAGCTCTCTTCCATTTTTTCATGCTATATTAAATGGATGTACCGCTATCTTATTGTTTACCGGATTTATTTTAATTAAAAATAAAAACACTAAAGCTCATAAGATTTCTATGATGACGGCTTTTGTATTATCTTCTGTGTTTTTGATTTCGTATGTAATTTCTAAACTAACAAATGACCCTGTCCCTTTTGGAGGAGAAGGCATAATAAGATACATCTACTTTTTTGTTTTAATTAGTCATATTGTTTTATCTGTTCCTGTACTTCCGCTTGCATTATTTTCAATCTATAGAGGAATGACTGGGGAAATATCAGAACATAAAAGAATTGTGAAATGGACTTTCCCAATATGGATGTATGTAGCTATTACTGGGGTAATGGTCTATCTTTGCATGGCTCCTTATTATTAATATGAAAGAAAACAAAGCTGTTATTTTATGGCTACTTTCTGGATGCCTTTTGATATTACTTATGGTTATTATTGGAGGTGTTACTAGACTAACTCATTCAGGACTTTCCATGGTAAATTGGAATCTATTTATGGGAGTAATACCTCCTTTAAATGAGTTTCAATGGCAAGAGACATTTGAACTATATAAACAATCCCCTGAATTTAAAAAGATAAATTTCAATTATACCCTTTCTGATTTTAAATCCATCTTTTTTTGGGAATATCTTCATAGATTAATTGGAAGATTTTTAGGTTTAGTTTTTATAATACCTTTTATTTATTTTCTGATTAAGAAAAGATTAAGTAAAAAATTAATCCTTCAATCTATAGTACTATTTTGTTTAGGAGCTTTACAAGGTGCTATTGGTTGGTGGATGGTGAAAAGCGGATTAGTAGACAAACCAGACGTAAGTCATTACAGATTAGCAGTGCATTTATTAACTGCATTTTTAACCTGTGCTTTTACTTTTTGGGTTGCTCTACCTCTTATCTTCCCCGAAAAAAGAAAGGGGAATACTACACTTTATAAAAGGGCCTTCCTTTTATTTGTTTTAGTAGTAATACAAATAATATATGGCGCTTTTGTTGCAGGGCTAAATGCTGGAATAGGATTTAATAGCTGGCCAAAAATGAATGGAGAGTGGGTCCCTCAAGCAGTATATTCTTTAGAACCCTTATGGAAAAATTTCATAGAAGCTCCTTACGGCATTCAGTTTACACATAGAACATTAGCATTAATTATAGTTTCTTTTGTTATGTTTATGTGGTATAAGGGAAGAAAATTAGAAGTGAAAAACAAACAAAAAACATCCTTAAGTATATTACTTTCTTTAGTTGTTTTACAAAGCATCTTAGGTGTCTTTACTTTAATTCTAGTAGTTCCTATTTCCTTAGCAGTACTTCACCAAGTAGGATCGTTCTTTTTACTTATGTCGGTAGTATATTCCTTGTTTGTTTTTAAAAAATCTTAAAACAAATACTTATCTAAAACATAAATTATTTGCATTAAAGGCAAATAAATAAAAGAAGCTATCATAAGTTTTTTTGCACTCTTATCATCAATATTTTTAAACAAATAATAGGATTTAAAAGTAAACCAAATCCCAAGTCCTAAAACAGGAATAAATGCAGTTATTGATAAAGACAAATCTTTAATTTCATATATAAATGGGACAATAGAAATGAAGGTCATGAGCAGAGAAGTAAATACTGATATTAATGCGGGGTACTTCCCTTTTTCTCCACCAAAAATCATCTTAAAACCTGCCTTTTTATATTCTGTATCTAACACCCAGGCAATAGCAATAAAATGTGGGAATTGCCAGAAAAATTGAATAGCAAATAATGTTCCAGCAGCTATCTCGAATTGATCGGTTGCAGCTACCCATCCTAATAAAAAAGGAATAGCTCCTGGTATAGCTCCAACAAAAATAGAAATAGTCGAAAGTCGTTTTAAAGGAGTGTAAGAAAGTACATATAATAAAATAGATATTAAACCGAAAAAACTAGATTTAGATAGAACTCCAAAAAATCCATTATCTGAATTAATAAAGTTTAAACAATATAAGCCTAATAATCCTATTATAGTAGAGAATACTAAAGCTTGGTTTATGGTAAGATTACCCATAGGTAGAGGTCTATTAGCTGTTCTAGTCATCAACCTATCATACTCCTTTTCTAATATTTGATTAAAACCGTTTGCAGAACCAGTAACTAAGAAACCACCTATAATTAATAGAATAAATTCGTGTGTATTAAAATCATTTACTCCTAATAAATATCCCATTGCAGCAGAAAAAACTACTGTAGCAGATAGCCTGAATTTTAATAATTGAGAGTAAAATTTTAAAGTTTGCATGTATTACAATATTTCCGTTACTTCCTTCTTTCTCTTTTGTAAATAGAAAAAAATACTAAATAATAAAACAAAGACATAAGGAGTGGCCATTAAGTATAAAATACCATCATTCAGACCCGATCCTATATCATCCCCAGAATTTAAATTTGCTTCTACTACCGCCTTGCACATAGCGCATTGAGCAAATGATTGAATGGAAAATAAGACCCCTAAAAAAATAATAATGAGTTTCTTATTTAACATTTCTTTCTACTTTTGCGTCTTTATGATATTCTGCTAATAATGTTTCAACATCTTTTATTAACTCTTTTAAAACATGGTCTTTTGTCCCGTCATAACTTCCTACAGGATTGCCAACATACGATTGATTTTCTCCACAAGAAGAACATGCCATTTTTGACTTTTTAGACGTATTTCCACACTCACTACAAATAAAGTTAGAATAACCTGACCGAACTCTTCCTTGTTTATCAATAATAACGAATTGCTCAGAATGTAAAAATCCTCCAGGAGCAAATTCATCTACTGAAGCAGATGCAAAATACGATTCAGCTATTTTATATATAGAGTCTTTATTACCCGTTACAAAATTCCAATTACTATCATCTACCCTCATAGAACGAACATAGTGTCGCAATCTTTCAGGAGTGTCAAATTCGGGGTTTACAGTATGAGATAAAAACTTGATATTAGGATATTTACTTAACTTCTTCTGAACATACTTCATGTTATAAGTCATAACGGGACAAATAGAAGGACAAGATGTAAAAAAGAAATCTGATATATATATATTTCCCTCATAATCTAAATTATCTATAGTATCTTCATTCTGATTAACAAAGGAAAATGCTGGTATCTTATGATCCTCTCCTCCAATAACCGCTAACTTTACAAAGTTATTATTCCCCTTTGAAATATAATTGTAAATAAGAAAAGGTAAAACTAATAAAATGAAAAGAAGAATTGCAGACTTAATTGATCCTCCCGGGAGAATTTTATTTAATTTTTGATTCATAGACAAGTTTTACAACATTAAAGAAGCGTAACCACCTTCAGTAAGTACAATGAAAAGTAAATAAGATATTAGGATTAAAGCTGGTAATAAAATAGTCCATTTCAAACTCTTTTTTTCGTGACCTAAATGCATAAACTCTAATACAATATATGCCGCTTTTACCAAAGTTAAGATGATAAACACATGGTTAATTAACTTAGTCCCTAAAAACTGACCCATTAAAAATTCAGGTTTAATCATTCCTAATACTACCTCTACAGTAGTTATTGCTAATAGAATCCAAAATACTTTCCAGATCCACCAATTTCCTTTTGTTTCGTTTGCCATAATAATATCGTTTTTAAATTATACTAAGTAGAAGAATGTAAATACAAATACCCATACTAAATCAACAAAATGCCAGTATAAACCTACTTTTTCTACCATTTCATAATGCCCTCTTTTTTCATACGTTCCTTTTATTACATTAATTAAAATAACTATTAATATAATCACCCCACTAAATACGTGAAAACCATGAAAACCTGTAATAAAGAAGAAGTAATCTGCAAATAATCTATGACCATATTCATTATTTTTAAGATTTGCTCCCAACAGTACTTCAGTAGCATTTTCTTTTAAATAATGAACAGACTCTGAGTTAGTAAGATAATTTCTGTTTGCAGTACGGATATTATATTGTGGGCTCTTTTCTAATATAGAAATTACTTCCTCAACTGAAAAATGATGATGAGTTCCATCATGTCCATCTACACCCATTAAAGTATATACAGAAGACAACTCTTCTCCTTCAGCAATGTGTACTACATACTCTGTCTTTGTATCAACACCACCTTTATCTCCATGAATAAAGTGTCCCCATTCCCAAGCTTGGGAACCTAAAAATATAGCTCCTCCTACAATTGTTAGTGATAACCAAAGAATAACTTTATTCTTTTGCATTTTATGACCATAATTTACAGCAAGCACCATAGTTACAGAACTCATAATAAGGATAAAAGTCATTAACGCTACAAATAAAAGTGGATGATCACCATGTAAAAATGGGAAATGGCTAAATACATCTTCTGGGTTTGGCCATATCTCAGGATATTTAAATCTACTAAATCCATAAGCCGCTAAAAATCCTGAAAAAGTTAATGCATCTGTGATTAAGAAAAACCACATCATTAATTTACCATAACTTGCATTATATGGTTTGTCTCCGCCCTGCCAAGCTTCTACTGTATTATCTTTTGTTTGTTCCATAATTTTTATTCTAAAATTTATTTTAAATAACTAATAAGAAAATAAATAAATACACCCATAACACATCTAAAAAGTGCCAATAGATGGATGTTAATTCAATTCCTAAATAATTTTCTTTAGTATATTTTACTTGTACTGATTTTATAGTTGTAACTAATAATGAAATAATCCCTCCTAAAACATGCATTAAATGTGCAAACGTTATTACGTATAAAAAGGAACTTGCTGGATTGCTACCAGGTCCTACAAAATATTTTCCTTCTGCTGTTAGCTGATTCCATCCCATAACTTGAAAATAAGAAAACAAAAGCCCTAAAATAAGAGCTGATACAAGGTATGGAGTTGGAGAAATTCCTTTTCTAACTTGCTTCTTTGCAATAATTAAAATAATACTACTTAATACAATTGCAACAGTGCTGTACCAAAACCATTCTGGCATTACTATAGTATCCCAACCATGTTCGGCTGACCTAACAATTACTGCAGAGGTAAGTCCAGCAAAGAACATAGAAATTCCTGCCATAGCTATCCAAAGTAACTGTTTTGAAGTATTGCTTTTTAGGGTATTATTCATTTTACTAGTGTTCTATTTCACCTTCTTTTAATGGTTCTGTTTGTGGGATAAAATCTTTCTCTGCACCTGGCTTAGAATAATCGTAAGGCCATCTATGTACTGAAGGAATTTCTCCTGGCCAGTTACCATGTATTCTTTCAATTGGAGTAGTCCACTCTAAAGTATTAGATCCCCATGGGTTCTCTGTTGCTTTTGTCCCTTTAAATATACTATAGAAAAAATTAAACACAAAGAATAATTGTACTAAACCACCAATAACAGCAAAGAAGGTAATTATCTCATTTATATCTGACAAACCATCAAACATAGGGAATGCGCTATTTGTATAATATCTTCTAGGTAAGCCTGCAAGACCTAAAAAGTGCATTGGGAAAAATACTCCATAAGCACAAATAAAGGTAACCCAGAAATGTAAATATCCTAGTTTCTTATTCATCATTCTACCATACATTTTAGGGAACCAGTGATACACCCCAGCAAACATTCCGTAAATAGCAGAAAGTCCCATTACAATATGAAAGTGACCAACAACAAAATAAGTATCGTGTATATTAATATCTAAAGCTGAATCTCCAAGAATTAATCCTGTTAAACCACCTGTAATAAAAGTAGATACAAATCCGATAGCAAATAACATAGCAGGAGTAAACCTAATGCTTGCTTTCCAGAGTGTAGCTAAGTAATTAAAGACTTTTACTGCAGATGGAATCGCAATTAATAAAGTAGTAAATGTAAATACAGATCCTAAGAATGGATCCATTCCTGTAATAAACATATGGTGACCCCAAACAATAAAGGATAAGAATGCGATAACTAACATAGCTCCAACCATTGCTTTATATCCAAAAATTGGCTTCCTGGAATTAACCGACATAACCTCAGAAACTATACCTAATGCTGGTAATAAAATAATATATACTTCCGGATGTCCTAAGAACCAGAAAAGGTGCTCAAACAAAATTGGAGAACCTCCTGTGTGGTGTAAAGCCTCTCCCCCAATTACAATGTCCGATAAGTAAAAAGAAGTTCCAAAACTTCTATCGAAAATAAGTAGTAAAGAAGCAGATAATAATACTGGGAAAGATAGCACCCCAAGAATAGCTGTAATTAAAATAGCCCAAATTGTAAGTGGTAATTTTGACATAGACATTCCCTTAGTCCTTAAATTAAGGATTGTAACAATATAGTTTAATCCTCCTAATAAAGAGGAAACAATAAATAGAGTCATTGCAACCAACCATAAATCTTGCCCTAAACCAGAACCTGGAATAGCTTGTGGTAATGCAGACAAAGGAGGATAAATAGTCCAACCAGCAGAAGCTGGTCCCGTTTCTACAAATAATGAAACTAATAACACTATGGTAGCGGCAAAGAAAAACCAGTACGAAAGCATATTAATAAATCCTGACGCCATATCTCTAGCTCCAATTTGTAACGGAATTAGGAAATTTGCAAATGTACCTGACAAACCGGCAGTAAGTACCCAAAACACTAAAATAGTACCATGCATAGTTACTAAAGATAAATACATATTTGGGTCAAGAATTCCGCCCGGAGCCCATTTTTCTCCTAAAAACCATTCTAAAACTGCAAAAGATTCTCCTGGGTTTGATAATTGAATACGGAATAAAATAGACATAAGCATTCCTAAAATACCCATAAGCATTCCTGTAATAAGGAATTGTTTAGCAATCATTTTATGATCTATACTAAATATATATTTTGTAATAAATGTTTCTTTATGATGATCTGACATCTTATATTAGTTTTGAGTTAATAATTTTTCTGATAATGTTTTTTGTCCTGATAACCAAGTATCATATTCTTCTTGAGTTTCCACAACAAATTTCATTTGCATATTATAATGCGCTACCCCACAAATTTTGTTACATAATAAAACAAATTCAAAGTCTTCTCCTTCCTGATCTTTCATTTCAGACGTTGTTTGTGTAGGTGTAAATGCAAATTGAGTATTCATGCCTGGAACACAGTTCATTTGAACTCTGAAATGAGGAAGGTAAGCAGAATGAATGACGTCTTGAGAACGAAACCTTAGTAATACAGGTTTTCCAACCACTAAATGAACCTCTCTTGTTACTTTATCGTCTAATGAAGTCTCATCCTCCATGTTTACTCCCAAAGCATTAGTCCCTTGAACTAATTTATAATTATGAGGCCCTAAAGTATTATCTTCACCAGGATACCTAGCGGCCCAATTAAATTGTTTAGCATATACTTCAATAATAGCAGAGTCTGATGTATCTGCATTTGTAATTTGATTCCATGTATTTAATCCGTATAAGATAACTGCTGTTAAAACAATAGTTGGTACAATTGTCCAGATATATTCTAATTTATTATTATGAGAGTAAAAGAATGCAACATCATTATCAGCTGCTTTTCTGTATTTATAAGTAAAAAAGAATAATATTAAATGTAGAATAAAAAATACAACAATAATTAATATCATTGTAAAAGCCATTAAATTATCAATGGCAACACCATGTTCTGAACTAGCGCTAGGTAACATTAGATGATTCCATGACATATATTGCCACACACAAGAAACTAAAAATAAAACTCCTGCTAATGCCATAATTATGGACTGGTTTTTATTATCTTTTTCAGTAACCTTATTTAGGTCCTGATTTTTAACTTCAGATAATAATTCTCCAACTCTTAAAAGTTGAACTAAGGTTGCAACAACTAACAATGCAACTAAAACAATTAATATATTCGTCATTTTTTAAAATTTTTCGGTCGCAAAAATAGAAAATCCTATCTATGAATACTATGATTTTAGTCATATTTTCTATTTCTAAGTAAATTTATATCAATTCTATATTAGAACTATAAATATTATAGAAGTAAAAAAAATCTATTTTTATTGATTATCCTCTTTATTCCATTCAGCAAAAGAAGTAGCCGTTTCAGATAATACCACCTTTAATAACTCCACGCCTTCCGGAAGATTCTCTTTTATATACTCAGCAAAATCTATCACTAAATTTTCAGAAGTTGGCTGATATGGCAAATGAAAAACCTTATCAAAAACGGAAAGATCTAAATTAGCATGGGGAGAATTTGCATTTAAAACTAAGGAATGGTCGTACTTATCTACAATATTTGGCTTTACAATTTCTTTTAAATTCATAAAATCCATCAACATACCATCCTTGGTATGGCCATTTTCATTTTTAACCTTTCCTCTTATACAAACCCATAACCTATAAGAATGACCATGGATATTTGCACATAAACCATCATAAGCATACAAGGCGTGAGCCATTTCAAACTTAAATTCTTTTGTTATTCTTATTTTCGCCATATTACATTACTATATTTACAATTCGTTTAGGTACAACAATTATCTTCTTAGGTGATTTACCCTCTAAATAATGAGCCGTTTTTTCATGTTTCAACACCTCAACTTCAACCTCTTCTTTTGTCATTTCAGCAGGTAAAGTAATTTTAAATCTCATTTTACCATTAAAAGAAACCGGATAATTTATTTCATTTTCCACTAAATAGCTTACATTAAACTTAGGGAAATTAGCAGTAGTAACTGAAGTTTCATTGCCTAATTTTTGCCAAATTTCTTCAGCAATATGTGGTGCATAAGAAGATAATAAAATAGTGAAATCAGTAATAATTTCTTTGCTATTGCATTTTTGTTCAGTCAACTCATTTATGCAAATCATAAAGGTACTTACCACGGTATTGAATGAATGACGCTCAATTTCTTCCTCAACTTTTTTAATGGTTTTATGTAGCGTTTTATAATTATCCTTAGTGGGCATTTGTTCTGATACTTCAAAATTATTTTCTGAATCATGCACTAGTCTCCAAAATTTACGGAGGAAATTATGCACCCCATTTATACCCTTTACATCCCAAGGTTTAAATTGCTCTAAAGGCCCTAAAAACATTTCATATAAACGCAAAGTATCTGCACCAAAATCTTCTACTAAATTGTCAGGAGTTTGTACATTATATTTTGATTTTGACATTTTTTCCACCTCATGCCCACACAAATATTTTCCATCTTCATTTAAAATGAATTCTGCATCAGCATATTCTTCCCTCCAATTTTTAAATGCTTCTGTATCTAACACATCATTATCTACAAAACTAATATCCACATGCAAACGTGTCGTTTTATGCTCTTTTATTTTTTCAAAACTTACAAAAGTATTAGTGTCTTTTATTCTATATACAAAGCTTGACCTTCCTAAAATCATTCCTTGGTTAATCATCTTTTTGAATGGTTCATCAAAACCAATAAATTCTCTATCGTACAAAAATTTAGTCCAAAAACGAGAATACAATAAATGCCCAACAGCATGCTCGGCTCCACCAATGTATAAATCTACTTGCCCCCAATAATCAGACTTTTCTTTTGCACAAAACTCTCCGTCATTATTTGGATCCATATATCGTAAAAAATACCAAGAACTTCCCGCCCAACCTGGCATAATATTGGTTTCCATGCTATCTCCTTCAAACACATTCCAATCCTCTTTTTTAGCTCTGGCAAGTGGTGGTTCTCCTGTTGCAGTTGGTAAATATTTATCAACTTTAGGAAGTGTTACATGCTTATCATCTTCCAAAATATAAGCGGTTTCCCCTTTATAATACACAGGGAATGGTTCTCCCCAATATCTTTGTCTGCTAAAAATTGCATCACGCAAACGGTAATTAATTTTTCCTTTTCCGAAACCTCCCTCCTCAATTTTATAAATTGATAAATTCATGGCCTTTTTAGCTGTTAGTCCATTTAAAAAATCAGAGTTCGCAATTTTTACATTCTTGTCTTCATTAGCTTTTTCGCTTACATCCACACCTTCAAATATATTGATAATATCCAAACCAAAATGAGTGGCAAAATCCCAATCTCTTTGGTCACCACAAGTTACTGCCATCACCGCTCCAGTTCCATAAGAAGCCAATACATAATCTCCAATCCAAACTTGAACTTTATCTCCTGTAAAAGGGTGAATTGAATAAGCTCCCGTGAATACTCCAGTCACGCTTTTATCTGCTTGTCTATCTCTTTCTGATTTTAGTTTTGCAGTATTTACATACTCCTCAACTATTTCTTTTTGTTCAGGGGTTGTAATAATATCTACCAATTCATGTTCAGGAGCTAATACCATAAAGTTCACTCCAAAAATAGTATCAGGACGAGTAGTAAACACCTCAATTTTATCTTTCGAATTTTCCAACTGAAAACTTACTGAAGCACCTTTGGATTTCCCAATCCAATTCTTCTGAATTTCTTTTATTGAATCTGACCAATCTACCTTATCCAATCCTGAAATTAACCTATCGGCATAAGCCGTGATTCTTAAGGACCACTGCTTCATTAATTTTTGCTCTACCGGGAAACCTCCTCTTTCCGATAAACCTTCTTTCACCTCATCATTAGCAAGTACAGTACCTAATCCTTCACACCAATTTACCCAAGTATCTGATAAAAATGCCAAACGATAATGCAACAACATTTTTTCTTTTTCTGCCTCAGAAAAACTATTCCAATCTTCAGCAGAAAATTTAGGAGTATTGTCATCACAAACTGCTTGAGAATTCAAGTTTCCCTCTTTTTCAAAATAATCTGTTAAGTCAGAAATTGGCATGGCCCTATCTTCTACATTGCAATAACAAGAATTAAATAATTGCTTAAAAATCCATTGTGTCCATTTATAATAATTAGGATCAGAAGTTTCTACTTCTCTGCTCCAATCGTACGAAAAACCAATTTGATCTAACTGTTTTCTGTACCTTTCTGTGTTATCTTTAGTTGCTACTGCAGGGTGAATGCCTGTCTGAATAGCATATTGTTCTGTTGGCAAACCAAAAGAATCGTATCCCATGGGATGCAAAACATTAAAACCTTTTAATCGTTTATATCTAGCAAAAACATCAGAAGCAATATAACCTAGTGGATGGCCAACATGCAGACCTGATCCTGAAGGATAAGGAAACATGTCCAATACATAGTATTTCTGTTTAGTTTTATCTTCCGAAACCTTATAAGTTTCGTTTTCTCGCCAATAGTGTTGCCACTTTTTCTCTATTTCAGAAAAGTTATATTCCATTAAAATAATATTTTTAAAGTGCGCAAAGTTAAGGAATAACATCAATTACTAAATTGTATTTTTTATTTTAGCGAAAAATTATGAAAAAATTTATTTCTAAAACAAGATCTTCTTCTGGGGCATCTACTATTATTAGCTTATCGCTAGTATTGTTTGTTGTTGGACTTTTAGCTTTTGTACTAATAAATGCCAATAAAGTTTCCAATAAAATGAAGGAAAGTATAATATTTACCATTATGCTAAAAGATAATTCTGCAGAAATAAATACAGAAATTGCAGAAAACAAAAGAATCGAGTTTGAAAACTATCTTAAAAATACTCCATACTTTAAAGAAGTGTTATTTACAGAAAAAGAAATTGCATTTGAAAATCTAAAAAAAGATTTAGGAGAAGATTTTTCCTCAGTACTCGAAAGCAATCCTCTTTTAGATTCCTATGATGCAAATGTAAATGCAGAATTTGTTACTTCTGAAGGATTAGAAGATATAGAAAACTATATACATAATTATAAAGGGTCAAGTGTCGTTCAAGATATTTTCTATCAAAAAAATTTAGTGGAAAAATTAAACGAAAATGTAAGGAATGTAAGTTTATTTCTTCTTGCTTTTTGTTTGATTTTCTTTCTTATCTCATTTGCTTTAATAAATAACACCATCCGTCTTGCTATATACTCTAAAAGACTATTAATAAGAACTATGAGATTAGTAGGAGCTACCAACTTTTTTATACAGAAACCCTATTTAATGAGTAGTGTTTATCAAGGATTTTTTAGTTCAGTATTAGCTATTTTCATGTTAATTGGTAGTTTAGAAATGTTAAAAAAACAAATACCTGATTTTATACAAACGGATGATTTTATTGAAATAGGTCTTATTTTCGGACTAATACTTATCTTTGGAATTATTATTTCTTGGATATCTACTTTCTTTGCTGTTAGAAAATATTTAAACTTAAATGAAAACGAACTTTACAATTAAAAAAAATGAAAGAAACAGAAAATAACTCTCAATTTGCTTTTACAAAAAACAACTATATACTTTTAGGTATCGGTGTTTTGTTTATTATAATTGGTTTATTCTTAATGCAGGGAGGAGTTTCTGAAGACCCTGAAGTTTACAATGCTGAAATGTTCAATTTTCAGAGAATTACTTTAGCGCCAATATTAATAGTAACTGGTTTTATTATTAATATTTTTGCAATACTTCGCTCCCCAAAAGAAAAATAAAAAATGGAGATTTTACATGCTATTATTCTTGGAATTGTTCAGGGACTAACAGAGTTTTTGCCAGTTAGTAGTAGTGGTCATTTAGAAATTGTAAAAGTACTATTAAACGACAATAAAATAGGAGAACAAAGCATGCTGATGACGGTAGTTTTACACGGAGCCACCGCATTAAGTACGATTTATATTTTCCGAAAAGATATTTCTGAAATTTTTTATGGATTATTCTCTGGAGTAAAGAAAGAAATTGGCTTTTCCTTAAAAATAATTTTATCCATGTTTCCAGCTACAATAGTAGGTATTTTATGGGAAGAGGAAATTGAATCTTTATTTGGAGGTAATTTAATTCTAGTTGGATATATGTTAATTGTAACTGCTCTGCTTTTATTTCTGGCAGACAAAGCAAAATCTAACTCTAAAAATATTCGTTTTTTAGACTCTATTATAATTGGGTTTTCTCAAGCGATAGCTATATTACCTGGCATATCCAGATCAGGAGCTACAATTTCAACCTCTGTTTTACTTGGAGTAGATAAAGAAAAATCTGCTCGTTTTTCGTTTTTAATGGTTGTTCCTTTAATTTTAGGGAAAATGATAAAAGATATTATTTCTGGAGAAATATCCTTCTCCTCTTCTGAAAGTTTACCATTATTATTAGGTTTTATTTCTGCTTTTATTGTCGGAATAATTGCATGTAAATGGATGATAAAAATAGTGAAGAACAGTCAATTAAAATACTTTTCCTTCTATTGTCTTGTAATTGGAATTTCTATAATTATATTTCAATATGCTTAAAGCAACGTCCAGAATTTCTTCTGAAACTAACTTCTTGGAAGGACAGGTTTTACTTTTTAATAAACCGCTAACTTGGTCTTCTTTTGATGTAGTCAAAAAGGTAAGGAACATTATAAAATCTACTAAAAATATTAGAAAAATAAAAGTAGGTCATGCTGGAACTCTTGACCCTTTAGCTGATGGACTTTTAATTGTTTGCACTGGTAAATTCACTAAACGAATTGATGAAATACAGGGACAAACTAAAGTTTATACGGGAGAAATAACGCTGGGAGGAACAACCCCATCTTACGATAAAGAAACAGAAGTAGATGTTAGATTTGAAACTTCCCATATTACAGAAGTCCTTATTCATTCTGCATGTAAGGTCTTTGAAGGAAAAATAATGCAAAAGCCTCCCATTTTTTCTGCTCTAAAAAGAGAAGGGAAACGACTATATCAACATGCAAGAGAAGGAACAAAAATAGAAATACAAGCAAGAGAGGTAGAAGTAGAAGAATTTAAGATAACAAAGATTGATATGCCAAAAATAAAATTTAGGATAGTATGTAGTAAGGGAACTTATATTCGATCCTTAGCTCATGATCTTGGAATGAAACTAAATAGCGGAGCTCATCTATCATCTTTAAGGAGAGATAAAATTGGAGACTTTGATTTGAAGAACGCAATAACAGTGGATTGCTTCAAGAAAAATATTCTAAAATAGATATTTGCTTGACTTCCGCTCTCTGATGTTGTATATTTGCAAACTATTTTAAAAAAATTCAGATGAAATTCAAATTATCTCACTTTGGTTTTAATTTACCCGAAAAATTAATCCCACAAACTCCAAATGAACAAAGAGATGAATCAAAATTAATGGTTCTTCATAAAAGTACTGGAGAAATTGAACACAAAAAATTCAAAGATTTAATTGATTATTTTAGTGAAGAAGATGTGATGGTTTTCAATAATACAAAAGTATTTCCTGCTAGGATGTTTGGTAACAAAGAAAAAACAGGAGCAAGAATTGAAGTTTTTCTACTTAGAGAACTGAATAGAGATAATAGACTATGGGACGTTTTAGTGGATCCGGCCAGAAAAATTAGAATTGGGAATAAACTTTATTTTGGAGAAAATGATGAGTTAATTGCGGAAGTAATTGATAATACTACATCCAGAGGGAGAACTTTAAGATTCCTATTTGATGGTACACATGAAGAATTTCAGGAAACATTAGATTTATTAGGACAAACTCCTCTCCCAAAATTTATTGCCAGACAACCAACTGAAGAAGATGATGAAAGATACCAAACTATTTTTGCAAAAGAAACTGGTTCGGTTGCTGCTCCAACTGCAGGCCTTCATTTCAGTAAACAATTAATGAAGAGAATGGAAATTAAAGGTGTGAACCTTGCAGAAGTAACTCTTCATGTCGGGTTAGGAACATTCAGACAAATTGAAGTAGAAGATTTATCGAAACATAAAATGGATTCAGAAGAAATTATTATTTCAGAAAAAGCTGCAAATATCATTAACAAAGCAAAAGAAAAAGAAAAGATGATTTGTGCAGTAGGAACTACAGTAAACAGGATTATTGAAAGTTCTAACACTACAAATAATATGGTTATTCCCTTTAAAGGATGGACAAATAAGTTTATGTTCCCTCCTTATAACTTTCAAGTTGCAAATTGTATGGTCTCAAATTTCCATCTTCCTAATTCCACTCTAATGATGCATGTTGCATCTTTTGGAGGTTATGATTTTGTGATGAAAGCATACAAAGAAGCTGTGAAGAAAAAATATCATTTCCATACTTTTGGGGATGCTATGCTAATCCTTCCTTAAGGTGAAAAAAGTAGCTATTATTGTTGCAGGAGGAAAAGGAGTCAGAATGAATTCTGAAATTCCAAAACAATTTTTACTACTAAAAAACAAGCCTATTTTAATGCATACCATAGAAAAATTTTCTCATTTTGAGGAAATAATTCTAGTATTACCAAAATATCAAATTTCTTTTTGGGAAGCACTCTGTTTTACTCATAATTTTAACATCCCTCACACAATTGAAGAGGGAGGTGAAACAAGATTTCATTCTGTAAAAAATGGACTAGAAAAAGTAGATGAAAATGCTATTGCCGCTATTCATGATGGAGTTCGTCCATTGATTTCAGAAAATTTAATTAATAACTTAATTGCTAAAACCGAGAAAGGAATTGGAGTAATACCAATTATTCCTTTAAAGGACTCTATCAGAAAAGTAAAGAGAGAAAATTCTGCACATATGGATAGAGGTAATCTGTTTAAAGTACAAACCCCACAATGTTTTTTAAGTTCTGAAATTAAAGAAGCCTATACTCAAAATTTCTCTGAAACTTTTACAGATGACGCTTCTGTATTTGAAGCCAATGGAGGAAAAATCACAACTCTTTTAGGGGAAGAAAAAAACCTCAAAATTACAACTGAAGAGGATTTGAAAATTGCTGAGTTGTTTATAAAATAACTTTTAATTTATTAAAATCAATAATCAAATTTACTCCTGGTACTTTCCCTTTTTCAAAAGTTCCTAATTTCTCAAATCCCAAAGCTTCTGCCCCATTTTTAGATGCTATTTTAAGTAGTGTGTTCATCTCAAAATGAGAGTTTTCTTGTATAATTTGTAGTTCTTCTAAAATAGACAGAGAGTCATTAGAAGCTAAACTGTCCGTGCCAACACATAGCTTATCGGAATCAAACATGCTATAGTCTGGTAAAATATTTTCAATATACAAATTCGCTTTTGGGCAAGTACACCAATAAATCTGATTATTATAAGATGCTGCCCAATCAATATCCTTTTTACTTGTATAAGTATTATGGACCAATACAATTGGCGACTGTTTTGGCATTTTTGGAAGTGTCGTTTGTAAAGCTGATTTCCCACTAACAGGAATTGTACCAAATTGTTTTAACCGTTCGAAAAGATCCCCACTTCCACTCTCAAACAACTCATCTTCTGTTTTTGTTTCCTGATTATGAATACAAATAACCTCACCTGAATTATAACTTTTTAATAATGAAAATAACCTTTCAGAGACAGAATATGTAGCATGAGGAACAAGTGAAACAGAAGGTTCGCACTGCTCCAACAACTCTAAACCACTATGAAAAACGGTTTCCGCCTTTTTATCATCCAAAGAAATGATCTCCAAAAAAGTATAATACTGTATCTTACTTTTCTGTTTTATTTGAAAAGAATCTGATGTATTTGAAATATCTCCTACTCCTACAATTCCATTTTTTTTCATCATTGTATCTGCCTTTTTCATGGCTTCTTCTATAATAAATAACTCTGCACCCCTTTTTTGAGGAATATGAGAAATAAATTCAGGAAGTCCTGTTTGTTGTGGCAACTCTCCGAGTAAATGAGAAAGTTCCAAATGGCAATGCACATTTACAAAACCGGGACATAGTACTCCTTCAAATATCTCTAATTTATCTTGAGGCACCTCACTTCTATTTACAAATATATCTATAATCTCTCCCTCATCTGAAATTTGTAGTACCCCCTCTTCTATAGGATCAATATGTAGTGGAAATAAGTAATTTGCAGATAAATATCTCATCTTACAAAAGTAAGGAATTTGAATTACTATATTTGCCGAAATTATGAAGAAAGATATTAGAGACATTTCACAGGAAGATTTAGAAAAATTCTTTTCAGAAAACAACTTGCAAAAGTTCAGAACGAAACAATTAAATGAATGGCTTTGGAAAAAAGGAGCTAGTTCATTTGATCAGATGAGTTCATTATCCAAAGATTTAAGAGAATTATTAAATAGCACTTTTGAGTTAAAATCTGCAGATATTGATCAAGAATTTGTATCCTCTGACGGAACCATAAAATACAGCATGAAACTTCATGATGATAAGTTAATTGAAGGTGTCTTGATTCCTTCCAAGAAAAGGGTTACCGCTTGTATTTCTTCTCAAATTGGTTGTAGCTTAGCTTGTACATTTTGCGCTACTGGAACCTTAAAGTTAAGTAGAAATCTAACTCACGGAGAAATATTTGATCAAGTTTATAAACTGAATCAAGAATCAGAAAAAAATTATGGAAGATCTCTTACCAATATTGTATTTATGGGTATGGGTGAACCCTTACTTAACTACAATGCACTTTTAAAAGCAATTGATAAAATCACTTCCGAAAAAGGACTGGGGATTTCTCCAAGAAGAATTACAGTTTCTACCGCCGGGCTTTCCAAACAAATAATAAAACTTGCAGATGATGAAGTTAAATTTAATCTAGCTATTTCTTTACATTCTGCTATTGATGAGGTTCGATCGGAAATTATGCCGATAAACGACTCTATAAATTTAGATACCTTAAAAGAATCTATTCGTTATTTTTATGAGAAAACTAACAACAGAGTTACTTACGAATACATATTATTTAAAGGAGTAAATGATGACTTAGATGCCGCAAGAAGATTAGCCGCATTCTGTAGGATTTCTCCTTGTAAAGTAAACTTAATTGAATACAATACGGTTGATGGTATGGACTTTGAAAAATCTACACAAGAAAACACAGAAGGTTTCATTGAATTTTTAGAACACAGAAACATAATTGTTCACTTAAGAAGAAGTAAAGGAAAAGATATTGCAGCTGCTTGCGGACAGCTAGTAAATAAGCTACAGTAAATTTTTTAACAATTTCATTTTTCCAGAAAACCAGTAGCAAATCTTTGTATATTCGCTTACTCTATTTAACAACAAATTAGTGAGTATAATTTCCGAAATAAAACATCCTATTAAACAGGAGATGAATCTGTTTGAAAAGAAATTCAAAAATTCTTTACAAAGCAAGGTCCCTCTTTTGGATAGGATAATGCACTACATTATAAAACGAAAGGGAAAACAAATGCGCCCTATGTTTGTTTTTCTGACAGCAAAAATGTTTGGAGAAATTAATGATAGAAGTTATAGAGCGGCTTCCTTAATTGAACTATTACACACAGCAACTTTAGTGCATGATGATGTGGTAGATGAAGCAAATTTAAGAAGAGGATTCTTTTCGATTAATGCACTTTGGAAAAACAAAATTGCTGTTTTAGTTGGAGATTTTCTGCTTTCAAAAGGACTTCTGTTATCTGTAGAAAATGAAGATTTTGATTTACTCAAAATTGTAAGTTCAGCCGTAAAAGATATGAGTGAAGGAGAACTTTTACAAATTGAAAAAGCTAGAAAATTAGATATTGAGGAAGATATCTATTTTGAAATAATTAGAAAAAAAACAGCTGTTTTAATCTCTAGTTGTTGTGCTTGTGGAGGTAGTTCCATGAATCAATCGAATGAGATGGTTCAAAAACTTAGTTTATTTGGAGAAAAAGTAGGAATAGCATTTCAGATAAAAGATGATTTATTTGACTACACTCAAAGTACTTTTATTGGCAAGCCAACCGGAATAGATATTAGAGAACAAAAAATGACTTTGCCTCTTATTTACACCTTAAATAATGTAGATAAAAGCACAAAAAATAAAATTATCAATACCGTAAAAAATCATCATAAAGATGATAAAAAAGTTACTGATTTAATTGATTTGGTAAAAGAAACTGGTGGATTAAAATATGCTGAAAAAGTAATGATAGATTATCAAAAAGAAGCTCTTAATATTTTATCTGACTTCCCGGAAAATGAAAGTAAAAAGTCGTTAGAAATGTTAGTAGATTATGTAATAAATAGAAAGAAATGATTCCAAAGGAAACCATTGATCAAATATTTGAAAGTTGCGTAATTGAAGAAGTTGTAGGATCTTACTTGCCCGATTTAAAAAAGAAAGGAACAAATTATTGGGCTTGTTGTCCATTTCATAATGAAAAGACTCCTTCTTTTTCAGTGTCTCCTGCAAAAGGTATTTACAAATGCTTTGGGTGCGGAAAAGGAGGAAATTCTGTAAATTTTGTAATGGAATTAGGAGGGTTTTCTTACCCAGAAGCTCTTAAGGAACTCGCCCTTAAATATAACATTGAAATTGAAGAAAAGGAGCTAACTCCTGATCAGATTGACAGAGAAAACAAGAGAGATGGAGTCTATCTTATTAGTTCTTACGCTAATAAATTTTTTCAAAATCAACTTTGGGAAACTAAAGAAGGTGAACTTATTGCTCTTAGCTATTTTAAACAAAGAGGATTTTCAGAAGAAACTATTAGAAAATTCCAATTAGGATATAGTCCTAAACAAAAAGACGCACTTACCAAACAAGCTCTTAAGGATTCCTATCAAGAAGAGTTTCTAGATCAATCTGGTCTATCCTTTTTTAATGAAAATGGAAATGCAGACCGGTTTAAAGAAAGGGTGATTTTTCCAATACATAATTATTCTGGTAAAGTTCTTGGTTTTGGAGGAAGATCCTTAGACCCTAAAAATAAAGCTAAATATTTAAATTCTCCTGAAAACCCTATTTATCACAAAAGCAAGGTATTATATGGACTTTATTTTTCTAAATCAGAAATCGGGAAAAAAGATAACTGCTATATTGTAGAAGGATATACTGATGTAGTTTCCATGCACCAAGCAGGAATAGAGAATGTAGTTTCTGCTTCTGGGACAGCTCTTAGCTCCGATCAGATTAATTTAATTGGAAGACTTACAAAAAATATCACATTACTTTTTGATGGAGATGCAGCTGGAATTAGAGCTGCATTTAAAAGTATTGACCTCATACTTAAAGAAGGTATGAATGTAAAAGTTGTAATGTTTCCGGAAGGAGAAGACCCAGATTCTTACTCTAGAAAACTAAGTCAGGAAGAGTATTTAAAATACCTCAACGAAAATGAAAAAGATTTTATCCAATATAAAACAGAATTACTAAATAAAAATAGTCAGAATAATCCCGCTAAAAGAGTAGAGTATATTAAAGATATTGCCCGTTCCATTTCTGTGATCCCTGACAGATTACTCCGTTCAGAATATTGTAAACTAAGTAGTTCTTTATTAGATATATCCGAACAAGATTTATTAAGTGAAGTTTCTGTTTTCTTACAAGGAAAAAAAACAAAAACATTTAACAGATCTGTCTCTACACAAAAAAAGACGGAAGAAGTAATTAAAAATTCCTCTGTTAAAATTAGCCTTTTGGAAGAATGTGAAAAGGAAATACTCCGATTACTCTTTAATTATGGAGATAAAATGTTAGCGTTTGAAGATGGAGAAATTAAAGTAAATGAATATATAATTGATGAATTAAATCAAGATAAAATTACTCTAACTAACACTTTTTATAAAAACATTTTTGAAGAATACCAACAATTAATTTCAATAAAGGAGGAAGTAAATATTAATCACTTTCTACACCATCAAAATACAGAAATACAACAATTAGCTATTTCTTTTGTAAGTAAAGAATATGAAATTAGTAGTAAGTGGGAAGATATACATCAAATATATACCGGAGATGAAACTAAAAATCTAGAACTCACAATTGAAAAATCTATTTTAAGTTTAAAACAAGCTTTCATAAAAAATGAAATTGAGAAGATAAATACTATTCTAAAAACAGATGAAGATCCTTCTATTCAGCTTATTACAAAACTTACAAAGTTAAATAAAGGATTGGTAATAATAAATAAATTACTAGGAAGAAATTTTAATTAATTATTTTATTCCTTTTAATCTTAATTGTAAAGAGGTTTTTCCGTTCCAATGGTTTTCATCAATAGAATAGCAGACATCAAAAGTCTGACTATTTTTTGTTTTTTCAAAATCTCCAGACATTCTAAACCCTATTGAAGTTAGATCCTGTTTTGAGGTATTTAAAACCAATCGTAAGTGAGATTTATCTTCTCCAACTAATTTTCCCTTGCCCGAATCTGTCACATTTCTACTAACAAAATTTGGAGTTCTATTTTTAGGGCCAAAAGGACCAAATTGTTTAATTATTCTATATAATTTTTGAGAAACCTCATCAATATCTATTTCTAAATCTACTTCAATTTCCGCTATTAACTGATCTTGTGTTATACTCTCAGAAACTACCTTTTCAAATTCAGATACAAATGCATCTAAATTTTGTTTTTTTACCGTTAAACCTGCCGCATATTTATGCCCTCCAAATTTTTCTAATAGATGTTCGCATTTTAGCAATGCGTCATACAAATCAAACCCTTTTACCGACCGAGCAGACCCTGTTAACTCCCCGTCTTTTTCGGATAAAACAATAGTGGGCTTATAGAAACTTTCAATAAGTCGAGAAGCTACAATCCCTACAACTCCCTTATGCCAATCTTTACTATAAACTACAGTTGATCTCTTATTCTCATCAATCATTTCAAGAGCTTCTTTTGTAATATTCTGATCTAGTTCCTTTCTTTCTTTATTATGAGTTTCAATCCCTTCCGCCAAATCCTTTGCCTTGCTAGTATCTTTTTCAATAAGAATTTCTACCGCTCTCTTCCCGTGATCTATTCTTCCTGCAGCATTTATTCTTGGAGCAATTCCAAATACTACATCTGAAATAGAAAGTTCTCCTGTCTTACCGCTCTTTTCTATTAAAGCCTTTAAACCAACTCTGGGAGATTGATTAATGACTCTCATTCCATAAAAAGCTAAAACTCTATTTTCCCCAGTAACTTCAACAATATCCGCTCCAATACTTACTGCTAATAAATCTAAATACTCCCCTATTTCATTAAATTCTATTCCTTTTGTTTGGCTAATAGCTTGTATTAACTTAAACCCTACTCCACATCCTGAAAGTTCTTTAAAGGGATAGTTACAATCTTTCTGTTTCGGATTTAAAACAGATATTGCTCTTGGCGTATTTACTCCTGGAGTATGATGATCACAAATAATAAAATCTATACCTTTATTAGAGGCGTACTCTATCTGTTTCACCGCTCTAATTCCACAATCTAAAGCGATAATTAATGTATATTCCTCTATTTGTGCAAAATCAATTCCTTTAAAAGAAATTCCATATCCTTCATCATATCTATCTGGTATATAATACCCTATTTTATCCGAAAATCTATTTAAAAAAGAATACATCATTGCTACAGAAGTAGTCCCATCAACATCATAGTCTCCATATACTAAAATCTTCTCTCCTCTTTTTAATGCAAGTTCAATTCTCTCCACAGCATCTTCCATTCCTTTTAATAAAAAAGGGTCATGTAAATCTGATATTTGAGGACGGAAAAAAGTTCTAGCATCTTCAAAAGATGTTATGCCTCTCAGTACTAATAAGTGAGATACAATTTCATTAACTCCTAATTCTGTAGCAAGTTTTTTTACGATAATAGGATCTGAATCTTGTATATTCCATTTTACCTCCATCTTTATTTTTTCATTATTTTTGATTGAGTAATGATTGAATACTTATGTATCAACTCAAAAATATCACTAATCATCTTTGGGTCCATTCCTAAGTTAATTGCCTGATCTTTTCTCATCTCTAGTATCTTAAACCATCTTTCCAATTGAAAGATCGTTAAATTATTTTCTATTTTAAACTCCGCTATATCTTTAACCAAACCTGTTCTTTGATTTAAAATGTCCACGGTTTTTTCATCTAATTTATCAATTCTTTCTCTAAGTTTATTTAATTCGAAATTTAAAGTTTTATCTTCAAAATTTCTTTTCCTTAAAACTAGATTATTTAAAAGTATCTTTAATGAGTCTGGTGTTATTTGTTGGTTTGCATCACTCCAAGCTTCTTCCGGATTATTATGTGTCTCTATCATTAATCCATTCATGTCTAAATCCATTGCAATTTGTGATAACTCTGCAATTAATGAAGTGTCTCCAGCAATATGACTTGGATCACAAAGGATAGGTAAGTCAGGAAAATTTCTTTTCAGTTCTATTGGAATTTCCCACTTTGGTTCGTTCCTAAAAGCTGAAGATTCATAAGTAAAAAAACCTCTATGAATAGCGGATATATTCTGTATCCCTTTTTTATGTAATCGTTCTAAAGCTCCAGCCCATAAAGCCAGTTCAGGGTGAATAGGGTTTTTTACAAAAATAGGTATATCTACTCCACTTAAGGCTTCTGCTATTTCTTGTACATAAAAAGGATTTACTGTAGTTCTAGCTCCAATCCATAACATGTCAATTCCAAATTCTAAACAAAGTTCTACATGTTTTGCAGTAGCTACTTCAGTTATAACTTTTAAACCTGTTTCCTTCTTAACATTGCGTAGCCAAAGCAAAGCATCTTCTCCAATACCTTCAAATGAATTTGGTTTTGTTCTAGGTTTCCAAACTCCTGCTCTAAAAACATCTGTTTTTTCTTTTATATTAATTGCAATATCCAAAAGTTGATGTTCTGATTCTGCACTGCAAGGACCAGCTATTACAAATGGTTTTTTATCTATAAATTTATTTATATGCATTATTTTCCTTCTACAACAATTACAAATTCTCCCTTAGGTTTCTTCTCTTCAAAATAGTGTAAAACTTCTTTCATTGTTCCTCTCTTTGTTTCTTCAAACATTTTTGATATTTCTCTGGAAACTGAAACTAACCTTTCTTCTCCAAAATACTCACAAAACTGAGTAAGTGTTTTCACGATTCTGTGAGGAGATTCGTAAAAAACCATTGTCCTTTGTTCTTCAATCAAAAAATTTAATCTTGTTTGTCTGCCCTTTTTAACAGGAAGAAATCCTTCAAAAACAAATTTTACAGATGGTAGTCCTGAATTTACTAATGCTGGTACAAATGCGGTAGCTCCAGGAAAACAATCAACCTCAATTCCTTGTTTTACGCACTCCCTAACTAATAAAAAACCTGGATCAGAAATAGCGGGAGTACCTGCATCCGATATTAAAGCTATGGTTTCTCCCATTTTTAATCTTTCTATCCATTTTGACAAGACCTTATGTTCATTATGCATATGAAAAGAAGAAAGTGGAGTTTGAATGTCATAATGAGAAAATAACTTATTACTGGTTCTGGTATCTTCCGCTAGTACAATATTTACCTCTTTTAAAAGCCGAATAGCTCTTAAGGTTATATCCTCCAAATTGCCTATTGGAGTTGGTATAATGTACAATTTTGACATTCCACAAAACTACATGAAAATTTGATAAAGTAAGAAGTAAAAATTTTATATTTTTGTGTTTTAACTTAAATCTAATACTTTTAAATATGTTTTTGGAATCGCAACTAAATCACCCAATGAAGAGTGGAAGTATTGAAGTGATTTGCGGATCTATGTTTTCTGGAAAAACAGAAGAATTATTAAGAAGGTTAAAACGAGCGAATTTTGCAAAACTTAAAGTAGAAATTTACAAACCTATACTGGATACCCGATACGATAATCAGAAAGTAGTTTCTCATGACGAAAACTATATCTCCTCTACTATTGTAAAGGCATCATCTGAAATTTTACAATTAATAAATAATCCAGATGTAGTAGCAATTGATGAAGCTCAATTTTTTACGGATGACCTACCATATGTTTGTAATACATTAGCTAGTTCTGGAATAAGGGTAATTGTAGCTGGTTTAGATATGGATTTCTTAGGATCTCCTTTTGGTCCTATTCCAAATCTACTTGCTATTGCCGAACATGTAACAAAAGTACATGCTATTTGTCTGGATTGTGGAGACATTGCGAATCATTCCTTCAGAACTTCTAAAGAAAATAATTTAATTGCATTAGGAGAAAAAGATAATTACAAACCTCTTTGTAGAAAATGTTTCAATAAAAATCTTGGAAATGCATAGTGCTAATGAAACTATATTAGAAGTAAATTTAAATAAGTTAAAACAAAACTTTTATTATCTAAAATCTAAACTTCATGATAATTGTAAGATAATAGCAGTAGTAAAAGCATACGCCTATGGTCATGGGGATATTGAGGTGGCTAAAAAATTAGAAAAGTTAGGCGTACACGCATTCTGGGTTGCGGATTTTGAAGAAGGAATCCGATTAAGAGAATCGGGCATAGAATCAAAAATAATAATTGCAAACCCAGGATGGAAAAGTTTTAATGAAATATTAGATTATAATTTAGAAGTTGTGATTCACAATAGTAAACTATTAGATTTTTATATACATAAAAAACAAGAAGTAAACATACATATCAAAATTAATACCGGAATGAATAGATATGGTTTTGATGTAAATGAAATAGATGTATTATCTGAGAAATTACTTAAAAACCCTTTATTAAAAGTACAGTCTGTATGTTCTCATTTATCTTCTGCAGACAATTTAAAAAAGAGGGAAATTAATTTTAATCAGATTCAACTTTTTGAGAATACTTCTAAAATATTAGAAAATAATCTGAACTTAAAATTAGATAAGCATATTTTAAACTCACATGGTCTTATTAATTTTCCGGAAAAACAATTTAATATGGTTCGTCTTGGGATCTCATTATTTGGAAGCTTAGAAGATATAAATTTACAACAAATAAGCAAATTAAAATCTGTAATAAGCCAAAACAGAACTATAGAAAAAGGTGAGGGAGTTAGCTACTCTGCTGATTTTATATCCTCCAAAAGGATGAATATATCAGTTATACCAGTAGGATATGCGGATGGATTGAACCGAAAACTTGGGAGTGGAATTGGGGAAGTAATTGTAAATGGAGTTTTATGTCCTATTATTGGTAAAATTTGTATGGATAGCTTTATGATTGATAGTAGTAACTTAAAATGTCAAGAAGGGGATGAAGTAGAAATATTTGGACCTAAAAACTCTATCTTGAAATTATCCGAAAAAATAGGAACGATTCCTTATGAAATCTATTCTACTCTCAACAGAAGAATTAAGAGGATTTATATTGATAGTTAAGTGTAACAACTGATAAAAACAAATATAAAACCAAGGTGTTTTGAGAAAAGAAATAACTATCAGCCAACATTATAATTAAAAACATAATGGGAAATAAAATTCGAACAAATCCATCTTTTAATTTATATAGCTCTCTTATCTGAAAATAGAAAACAGAAAACAATAGTATTATACCTAAAGCACCAAGCTCGAACCAAACGTATAAATAATTATTATGAGGTGTTTTATGATTGTAGTTTACCGTTCTTTTTGTCTGTTTGTTGATTTCTCCAAACTTATCTGTAAAACTACCCGTTCCGTATCCAAAAACGGGGTTCTGTTTTATTAAATCTACAGTATGTAAAAACAGGATATTACGAAAAGAATCATCTTTTTCTTTTATACTTTTTATTGCAAAGTGAAATCTATTTTTTACCATAGAGGAAGTATTATAAATAGTAATAGAAAATATAAACAAGGTAGTTAAAGATAGTATCAGTAATTTTATTTTGTTTTTAAATAAGAAAATTAATAGTAAAACTAATAAAAATAAAAAAACTATTTGCCCAGCTCTCCCCCCCTCAGTAAAAATAGAAAACAAATAAAAAGGAATAAAAAGGAAAATAATATTTCTATATTTTTTTTCAATTTTTAACTTACAAACTATATAAATAGCTATAATTAAAACTACCGCCAAAAATGCATTATGATCGGTATATTGTAAGAATGCGGCCCAGGTCCAATTAGTATTATTTATATTTACAAATCCAAAATTTTCTGAAATTGCAAGAAAAGAAGAAAAAAACATAGAAAATAAAAATGCAAAAACCGATTTCTGAATTATTTTCTCAGAAAAAGAGGAGCTGTATAAAATTGGGAGTGTCCACAATAAAGATACTCTTTTTAATACCCATAACGTATCTGTAAACAGTCCAAAAATAAAATAGTAAACTAAATATAATACAAGTAAAAATATTAATGAAATCATCCATTTACTAGATAATATATTTTCTATCTTCTTTTTAAAATCACCCTCACAAAGAACTAATATTACTAATGATATAATTAAGATATTAGATACAGCAACAGATAATGAGATACTAAGACCTAATAGGACTAAGACTAAATTTCTAATATTCGAAATTATAGTGTTATTCATTTATTTTTAAGATGGAATTATATTCTTCCATATTATCAAACAACCTAATAGATTCATCAATATCTTTATCATGCTTTAGTCTATTTATAATTCTGCCTTCTTGATAATAATACCTACTAACAATTTCATTTGCAAGAAATTCTTTTATCTCTTCTTTGTTGTTTTCTAAGTCATTATTTTTATTTGACCTTATCTTCTTTAACAATGTCTCAAATTCTTCTTTTATCAAATCTGAAGTCCCTTCCTCATCTGTTATTTCTTTAAAAATATCTAAGGCCTCTTCAGTAGCAGTAGTATATTCGTATTCTTTATCTGATAGAAATAATATGAAATCCTGATATATTTCATCTGTTATTTCAAATTGATCAACCCTAGCAATTGCATCATTATTATAATTAAAATGAGTAGCGAAATCAAAAACTAACCTTTTATTCATTAAAGAAATGGTGATATCAGAGATCTCATCATTCTTTATTTTAATATCCGGCATTACCCCACCACCATCTTTTACTTCTCTACCTTTTCTGGTAGTAAAAGTAGATATTAATGAATCTGGCACTTTCCCAACACTACCATCTTCATTTCTGTTAGAATAATCTAAAGCTTGTATACATCTTCCACTTGGTATATAATATTTTGCAACAGTTACTTTTAATTGAGAATTATATGATAATTTCCTAGTTTGTTGAACTAATCCTTTACCATATGACCTTCTACCTATTACTACTCCTCTATCTAAATCTTGTATAGCTCCTGATACAATTTCGGAAGCAGATGCAGAACTAGAATTTATTAGAACTACTAAAGGAGTTTCCTTATCGTCTGGGAAATGTTTTGCTTTATACGTTTTTTCCCAATCTTTTATTTTTCCTTTTGTAGTTACAATTTCCTCCCCTTTTTCTATAAATAGATTTACTATATCAATCGATTCATTTAACAGCCCTCCTGGGTTTGATCTTAAATCTAAAATTATCCCTTTCAACTCTTGTTGAGATTTTAAATCAGTTAAAGCGTTTTTAATATCATTAGAGCAATTTCTAGTAAAGGATCGTAGCTTTATATAAGCTATCCCCTCTTTCAAAAATCCATAATAAGGAACGCTTTTCACTGTTACCTTCTCTCTTTTAAATTTTTTAGTAAATGTTTTGCCATTTCTTTCAATCAATACAGATACCTCTGTATTTGGTTGTCCTTTTAAAACAGAACTTATTTCCTCTGTAGTTTTTCCTTTTGCAGATTTTCCATTTATTTCTACAATTTTATCACCTGCCATTAAACCTGCTTTTTGTGCAGGGAAGCCTTCATATGGTTCACTTATATAAACAAATTCTTTTCTCTTTGTTATCATAGCTCCTATTCCTCCATATTGTCCGGTAGTCATAAAACGATAATCTTCAATATCAGATTCTGGGATGTAATTAGTATAAGGATCTAAAGAACTTAACATTTCATCAATTGCTGTTTTCATTAAATCTCCAGAATTAATTTCATCTACATAAAACACATCTAACTCTTTATATAAATCTGTAAATATCTCTAAATTTTTAGAAGTCTCAAAATAATTATCTGTTTGTGCTTTCCCTAATAAAATAGAGAAGGAAAAGAAAATTAGTAAAGAAATTTTAAGAGTAAACTGTAATGTATTTTTTTTCATATTTAATTATTTAAGGAACCTGATCCTCACCACTTCCTCCCCAAGGGTGACATCTGGAAATTCTTTTTATTGATAGAAGCCCACCTTTAAAAGGGCCATGTTTTATTATTGCTTGCTTACCATACTCTGAACAAGTAGGTGTATACCTACATCTTGGTGGTAAAATTGGAGAAATTACCAATTGATAAAATTTAATAATAGATAAGAAAAAAAATGAAGATAGTTTTTTCATATTTCATCATTTAAACGGTGTAAAATTAGTTTTATTTTTTTTTCTAAAGAGTTAAATTCTGGAATTTCTGATGTTAGGTAAATAAAAGACAAATGTAGTTCTTTATTATTCTTTACTAAAATATGTTTATTCAATCGATAAGATTCTCTAAGTAACCGTTTTATTTGATTCCGATTTGTAGCTAAGGGAACAATCCTTTTCGGAACAGAGATTAAAATAGAAATCCCCGATTTCTCAGAAGAAGTTACATTCCAATACACTTTTATATTTTCGTGTATAAAATGATTTTTACTCTGAAACAAGTATTCAATTTTTATTTTAGAGTTTAACCTTTCTTTTTTAGGAAATTTATTCATTACAAAAATAAAAGTACGAAAAATAAAAAAAGGAGATGTTAAAATCTCCTTTTTGTTCATTAATCTTTTTTAGTTCTTTTTCTTTTATTAGCTTTTGTAATATAATCATCTAAAGCCATTGACATAGAGGGGAACTTTTTATTTGGGACCTCAATATCAGGCAACAAATCATTCTTATTTACAGCATTAATTGTAGTTGGTCCGAATGCTGCAATTCTTGTTCCTTCCTGTGTAAAACCAGGGAAATTCTCAAAAAGAGAAGTTATTCCGGTTGGTGAGAAAAAGACTAGGATATCGTATTTAACATCTGACAAATCTGATAAATCTGCAGCAACAACTTTATACATAACTGCTTTTGTATAATCTAATCCGCTTTCTTCCATTGTTTTATTTGTTTGGTCTTTTAATAAGTCCGAACAAGGTAATAAGAATTTACTATCCTTATGCTTCTCCATTAAAGGAAGTAAGCTTGCAAAAGTTCTTTCTCCGGTAAATACCTTTCTTTTTCTATAAACAATAAAGTTTTGCAAATAGTGCGCAATTGCTTCCGAAACGCAAAAGTATTTCGTTTGATCTGGAATTCTTAACCTCAACTTCTCCATCATCCCAAAATAATGATCCATAGAGTTTTTAGAAGTAAAAATAACAGCATCATGATTTAATAAAGAGACTCTCTGTTCTCTAAACTCCATTGCGGAAAGTTCATCAACTTGAACAAATGAACGGTAATGAAGTTTTAATTTATGTTTTTCTGCTAATGCGTGGTAAGGAGTCTTATTTTCTGGTTCCGGTTGAGAAATTAAAATAGATTTTACCTTTTTATGTCTGTCTGTCATCATTTTCTTTTTCTTTATTACGTAAAAATAATACCTCTATAAAGTAGAACTAGAGGAAAAAATTCGAGAATGCAAATATATAGAAATAAATAAAATCTGGGAAGCCCAAAAGACTTTATTCCAATTTTAAGTGTCCAAAATATTTTTAGAAGAAAAAAGAGAATTAAAAAACTAATAATTATTAAAGAGCTCTGCTCTGTAACATCTATAACAAAAAAATGAAAAATCATGAGCAGAGGAAAGGTAAACAAAGCAAAAACCTTATCGAAAAGAGTAGTAAAAAACAGAGCAATAGTTGATATTTGATTCATTTTTACTAAAACACCTAAAAACCAAATACAAATAAACTTAATTATATAATACAATACCGTGAAAAACAATACAGAAAAAAGATAATAAAGACTAGTCTCCTCTTCTGGGTACAGGCTCCAAATAAAAATGGATATATTTAAAATCATAAATAAAGTAAATAAAATATTTACCCTTCTCTTAAATACATTGTCATCTCTTAAGTACTGATTAGCATGTCGTTGGCTAAAAGCACTCAACACTAATTCTTTTGCATATTTATAATGAAAAGCGTATAAAAACCCTATAATACTTAAAGAAAAAGTTAAGAATATAAAACTTATATTTTGAGATTGGATAGGTAGATGAATAGCGTTCATTATAAAAAATTGAGGAACAAAGATACTGATAAGAGATTATTCAATACTTTTGCCGTGATAAAAATTTAAAAAAAGAATTATGTCGGAAGATCTATACCAAGCACCTGATTATTTTTTGATGGATGACCTCCTAACAGAGGAACATAAATTAATTAGAGACGCTGCCAGAGAGTGGGTAAAAAGAGAAGTTTCCCCAATTATTGAAGAAGCTTGTCAAAAAGCTGAGTTCCCAAAACAAATTGTAAAAGGATTGGGTGAAATTGGAGGATTTGGGCCATACATTCCTGTAGAATATGGTGGAGCAGGGCTAGACCAAATTTCTTACGGACTTATAATGC